>OGHJ01000114.1_pt1 | contig 138097 bp, 119 predicted proteins | sample 1571351 | NCBI WGS metagenome assembly OGHJ01 (sample SAMEA2582037, study PRJEB24529) | metagenome | biome: Human gut stool | place: China | collected 2011 | reverse complement strand
GACTCTTTTGCCTTTTCTGACTTTCTTGCCTTTAACTGCCTTTCACCCACTAGCCGTCATCAGAAGCTGGTCGTGACGTCGCCTTCATTAAACTCGCCGGAGCAGCGCGGAGGCGATGGCTGGTGTTGGGCGAATTTGCAAAATACGCGTTTTGCGGTCTGAAAAGGAAGCGCCGGGATTTTGAGCGCAGCGTACTCAACAAGTACGTGAGCATCAAAATTTCGGCGCTGACGCATTCAGGGCGTAAACGTCGGGTTTGCGTAAATCAGCCTGACAGGCTCACCCACCCCGCAAAAAACCTCTCCCCTGCTTTTGCCTTTTCTTTCCCTGCCGCCCCTGCCCGGCCTGCCCCCTCTGCCTCAGCACCCCAGCCCACAAGGCTTTTTTTTGCCAGCACCTTCTGGTAGGCTCTGCCCATGAACAAGCCTTCTACCCAAGCCCCCAGCCCCCTGCTGCAACTGGAAAACCTCTCTGTGACCTTTGCAACCGCAGACGGCCCGCTGCCCGCCGTGCGCAGCATAAACCTCTGCCTGCATGAGGGTGAAACAGTTTGCCTCGTTGGTGAATCCGGCTGCGGTAAAAGCCTCACGGCCAAAGCCATTTTGCGGCTCACCCCGCCCAACGCGGTGCTTGAAGGGCGCATTCTGCTGCACGTTCAGAATCTGCTTGAGCTTTCAGAAAAAAAAATGCGCTCCGTGCGCGGTCGTCAGGTGGGCATGATCTTTCAGGAGCCCATGACCTCCCTCAACCCGGTGCTCAAAATTGGCGATCAGGTGGCGGAACCCTTGCGGCTGCATCAGGGCATGAGCCGCTCTGAAGCCCGCGAGGCTGCCATAGACCTGCTGACGGAAGTGGGCATTCCCGCGCCGCAAAGCCGCTATGACGATTACCCGCACCAGCTCTCGGGCGGTATGCGCCAACGCGTCATGATTGCCATGGCATTGTCGTGCAAACCTGCCCTGCTACTGGCTGATGAACCCACCACAGCTCTGGATGCCACGATTCAGGGCCAGATTCTGCGTCTGCTGGCGGCCCGCTGCCGCGAGCGCCGCATGGCCGTGCTGCTGATTACCCACGATCTCGGCGTAGCCGCCCAGATGGCGGACACAGTGGGCGTCATGTATGCCGGGCGCCTGGTAGAATGCGCTCCGGCCCAGGAGCTGTTCGCCGACCCGCGCCACCCCTACACGCAGGGATTGCTGCACGCTGCGCCCAGCGCCCGTTCACGCGGCCTTGAGCGCCTGCCAACCATACCGGGCACGGTTCCATCCCTTGCCAACATGCCTGCGGGGTGTCCATTCCACCCCCGCTGCAAGTCTGCCCTTGCGCGTTGCGCCGCCGAAATGCCGCCCGCAGTGGTCAGCGGCGCGCACAGCACGGCCTGCTGGCTTGTCGGCCAGCCCTAGCCGAGCCCCCACGCGGGCAATCATCACGCTCAGCCATTGCAGCAGACCACCTTGCGCAGATATATTGCCTCTGCTATAAACTTATTTTCCAGTTCTCCGTAAATTCAGACAGTGGCTCTGTCCGGCTTGTTCCTGAAGCCGCGCCATGCCGCATCTGATTGCTCCCCCCATCGCGTTGCATCCCCCCTACTGGCAACGCTTGGCAATCGGACTTCTGAATTGCGGCGTATCCAAGCATTCCGCCAGACTGTCAGTTTCTGGGCCGCCCCCCTACGGCCCGCCAGAGCATTTCGTGGCGCGGATTTTCAGAATCCGCGTGAACAGACAAACTTGTTCAATGTTCATCTGCTCTATGCTGTCAACAGCGCTGCCCGCGACAAACGGGGCAGTTTCAGCTGAACGTGGAGGATGCCTCACATGAAACTAGGCGCAAAACTTGTGCTCTCTTTCGGCAGTCTTATTGCCGTCATTCTGGTGTCTTCTGCCATCACGATGCACAACGTGGGCGAAATGAACGGCAAGGTGCGCGAGATTGACGAGGCATGGCTGCCTTCCGTCACCGCCATCCAGTCCATGAATGTGCAGCTCAATTCGCTCCGCGCCGATCTTGCGTCAATAATGTCGCAAACCTACGCCGACGAGATCCGCAAGTACGAAAAGAATCTTCAGGATTCCATGGACTCCATCCAGCGCGATCAGACCGCCTATCTGCAACTGCGCAACGCCACCCCCGGCATGGATAGTGAGCAAGGCAAGGCCCTTATGGCGCGCATTGCCGACCTTTCCTTGCAGGAAAGCAAGGCACGCGAAGGCATCATCAAGGGTGTGCTGGACGGTCGGCGCGGCGTGGCAAACGTGGCCTTTGACAAAAAATACCGCCCAGTTTTTCAGGAACTTGGCGAGACCTATGGCGAAGTTGTCCGCATGAACGTCACGGGCAGCAAGGCCGCGGCCCAAAGCGCCACTGACGCAGGGCAAAAAACCCGCAACATGTCCATTGCCATCACTCTGGCTGCCGTTATCATCAGCATCTGCATTACCTGGCTGCTCACGCGTTCTGTGGGGCGGCAACTGGGCAAAGACCCCGGCGAACTGGCCGTCATAGCCCGCCGGGTTGCCAACGGCGATTACGATATTGACGATGGCAGCACCAAAACTGGCGTGTATGCAGATATGGTTTCCATGGCGCAGACGCTTAAAGAAAACATGGCAAAGGCGCATCAGGAATCGGAAAACGCCAGGCAAAGCGCCCAGCGGGCAGAAGAAGCCCTGCGGCAGGCGGAGGCAGCAAGCGTTGAAGCCCAGCGCAAAGCCGAAGCAATGAGCGCCGCTTCTGAGGGTCTTCAGCAGGTTGCGCAGGTTGTGAGCGACGCTTCAACGCGACTGGCAGCGCACATTGAGCAGTCTGACAAGGGAGCATGCGAAACGTCGCTCAGGCTGACGGAGGCCGCCAGCGCCATTCAGCAGATGAACAATACCGTGCTTCAGGTGGCGCAGAACGCCGCAGCCGCCAATGCCGCTTCGCTCGAAACGCGCCAAAAAGCCGAGCAAGGCGCTGAAATCGTCAAGCGCTCCCTGCACAGCATCAGCGAGGTGCACCATGTTTCGCTGGCGACCAAGAACGATATGGCGCAGCTCCGGGAACATACGCAAAACATCAACCGCATCATGAACGTTATTTCGGATATTGCCGACCAGACCAACCTGCTTGCCCTTAATGCCGCTATTGAAGCTGCCCGTGCGGGCGATGCCGGGCGCGGTTTTGCCGTGGTAGCTGATGAGGTGCGCAAACTGGCGGAAAAAACAATGGCCTCCACACATGACGTGGCCAACGCCATCACGGCCATTCAGGACAGTGCAGCAAAAAGCATGGATTCTGTGGATAACGTTGCCCTTCAGATTGAGCAGGCCAATGACTTTGCCCAACAATCCGGACAGGCGCTGACAGATATCGTTGTGATGGTGGAATCCACCTCTGATCAGGTTACCGCTATCACTTCTGCCAGCGAGGGGCAGTCCGCCGCCAGTGACCAGGTCACAAGCGTTATTGACCAGATCAACGGCATGTCCCGGCAAACAGCCTCTGCCATGCGTGCGGCCACAGAAGCTGTGGAAGACCTGGCGGCCCAGGCCAACGGGCTTTCGGGCCTTATTGCGCAGATGCGCGCCCAGTAATTTTTTTCAGGGTATTCACGGTTTGTTGCAACAGGTGTTGCAAAAACGCCGGCCTTCGGGTCGGCGTTTTTGTTTGCGGTGTCATTCTGGGAGTCTGATCAACCGCTATTATACTTAGCCGTATGCATTTGCGGGAGACCAGCCATGAGCGAGCCAGCAGCGGCCATAACCAACCTTTCAGCCCAGGCCAGAGCAACCTCTCATGCAATTGGTAGAAGCCATGAACCACGATTTATTCCGGCTCGCGACAGCGTCCTCCATATACTGCATGGCGCGTACAAAGCGGGGTTCAGAAAAACCACCCCCTTTGTTGTATATTTTGTCCTTCATCCCACTGAAAAAATTTAGCACGCTCTTTGCATAAGTTATACATTCATCGCAAGTGTCTGTAGCACAAACCCCGGAGGTGAAAGCCTATGCGACTGATTGTAAAACTTGGACTATCATTCTTTTTTATTACACTTGTTCTGCTTGCGATGAGTGGAATGTCAATCAAAAACATTTCTGCAATGAATAAAAGATTCATTGAAATAGATACATCTTTGCTCCCATCTCTCATAGAACTTCAGGAAATGCATCTGAAATTCTGGATTATTCGCTCTGACGTATTGGCGCTTATTTCACAAACCTCGCCCTCAGAGATCGAACGATATTCCTCCAACATCACCAGCACGATGGATTCCATCAGGGAAAATCATGATAGATATTTTGCCATTGTGGGTGAATCCGAAGACCAGCACCATGCAGCAGCAAAGGAACTGATAGAAAAAATTGATGCAATTTCTCGCAAACTCAACACGGTACGCAAAGAAATCCTTGCATTTGTGCAATGTGAAGAACGTGGAGAGGCAATAAACATATTTGAAAATAAATACACCACGCTATTCAACAGCCTTGAACCACTCTATGAAGAGCTGATGGCGCTTACCAAGTCAGACAGCAAACAGGTGTCTGCCGAGGCCGTTGCCACAGGCGAAAGTGCAGTTAAAGGCGCATATGCGCTTAGTGCTGCCGCCGTTTTTTTCAGCATCATCGTTTCTCTTGTACTTTCGCGCTCCATAAAGCATCAACTTGGCAAAGACCCGGGAGAACTCCAGGCTGTGGCAAGCCGTGTTGCTGCCGGAGACTACGACATTCATGACGCAAATAGCGACAGCGTTGGCGTGTACGCTTCCATCGTCGCGATGGTGCAGGCACTGAAAACCCACATCGAAAGCGCTCAGCGTGAATCACTGGTGGCGCGGGAGCAATCCGCCAAGGCAACCGAAGCCCTGCGCCAGACGGAAGCCGCCAATATCGAGGCCCAGAGCAAAAGCGAAGCCCTGCGGATGGCCGCCGCCAGACTTCAGGAGGTGGCCCGGGTAGTGAGCGCGGCCACAGCGCGACTGGCGGCGCAGATTGAGCAGTCAGATAAAGGCGCGCAAGAGACATCGGCCCGACTGGGCGAGGCGGCCTCTGCCATGCAGCAGATGAATGCCACAGTGCAGGAAGTGGCGCGCAACGCGTCCGTTGCCTCGCAGGCCTCCACAGAAACCCGCGCCAAGGCGGAAAACGGCTCAGAAATCGTCAAACGCTCGCTGCGCAGCATTGATCAGGTGCATCAGGCATCCATGACGCTCAAGGACGACATGGCCCAACTGCACGGACACACCCAAAACATCAACCGCATCATGGGCGTTATTTCAGACATCGCCGACCAGACCAATCTGCTTGCCCTCAACGCCGCCATTGAGGCTGCCCGTGCGGGTGATGCCGGGCGGGGCTTTGCCGTGGTGGCGGATGAAGTGCGCAAACTGGCGGAAAAAACAATGGCCTCCACCCATGACGTTGCCAATGCCATTGAGGCTATCCAGTCCAGCGCTACCCAGAGCATGGATTCTGTGGACAGGGCCGCAAGGCAGATTGAACAAGCCAATACCTACGCCAGCCAGTCTGGTGCGGCCCTGACCGATATTGTGGCCACGGTTGAGGGCACGGCGGATCAGGTCAATGCCATTGCCGCCGCAAGCGAGCAGCAGTCTGCCGCCAGCGATGAAGTAAGCCGCGCCATAACCCAGATAAGCGAAATGTCGCGCCAGACCTCTGCCGCCATGCGCGAAGCGGCGGATGCCGTGGCCGAACTGGCAGGGCAGACCCAAAATCTTATGGATCTCATGTCCAGCATGCAGCAATAGTACAAAAGAAAGGGGCTGTTCCGGCAGCGCATTGCGCATCTCTGCCGGAACAGCCCCCACAGGCCCGAAATATTTTTTGTCTACGGCTCTTCCGCCACGGCAGGCTTGCACCGCCTGCCCAGCCAGCGGGCGATCACAGGGGGCAGCCAGCCAGCGGCCTTTTGCCCGGCCCCGACAGCTTCATCCCTGCTTGGCGTGTACTGCTTTTTGACAATATAGACGCCCACCAGCACCACCGCTATGCCCAGAACTTCCAGACCCGACAATTTCTCTGAAAATATGACCCACGAGTACACAGCGGCAATGGCAGGCTGGCAAAGGCAGATCACCGCAGAAAGGTTGACGCTGAGCTTGCCCTGACAATGCGTGAGCATGTTATGCCCAATCACCTGCACGCAGAGCGTAAGAGCCAATATGGGCCACAGATCGTCCCAGCTTCGCGGAATCTGCAAGCCCTCCACAGCCCACGAGGCAAAAAACAGGCCCACAAGTCCGCCAACGGCACTGCCAAGCATGATGACGCTGCTCTCCATCCTGTCGCGCAGGCGGTAGGCAATGAGCAGAAATCCCGCGTAAAAAAAGGCCGCAGCCAGTGCCAGAAAATCACCAAAATAGTTGCCCGGCACAGGGCTGGCCTTGCCCCCCACCAAAAGCACCACCCCGGCAAGAGTAACAGCCGCGCCGGGAATGAACAGCCTCGGCAGCCGCTCGTGAAACAGAAAATACGAAACCGGAATGACCGTGAACGGCGTCAGGTTGGTGAGCAGGTTGGCATTGGCAACTGTTGTGTAGCTGAATGCCGTATTCCACAGGGCCACGTCACCCGCCAGAAACAGGCCGGATAACAGCAGCAGGACAATATCCCTGCCGCTGAGCCGCCCAAGCCGACCATAGGCCAGCGGCCAGAGCAGCGGGATGGAAAACAGCATGCGGTACATCCCCGTATTGATGGGTGACAGGCCGCTCTGCCGCACAAATATGCCCCCTGTGGCCAAAAAGGCCACTGCCAGCACCGCCAGCAGAACATATTTTGTGCCGTTTCCCCGCCGCATTCCGCCCTGCGGCACTGTATCGCCTTGCGTGGACATGGATCCTCCCATCCTTTTGTTGTGTTTGCTGCCCCCTTTGATACAGTGGACATGGCACCATCAAAAGTGCCACATGACACATATTTTATGGTGCCACCTGGGAGCAGACATGATCAGCACGGGCAAGGACGGCTCCGGGCCGCTGTATTTGCAGATATACAGCCAGTTGAAGCAGGATATTGCCTGCGGCGCGCTTGCAGAAGGCACGGTTCTGACTGGTAGCAGAATGCTGGCATCCATGCTGGCGGTCAGCCGCAATACTGTGGACAATGCCTATAGTCAACTGGTGGCGGAGGGTTACATAGCCCCCCGCAGGGGCGTGGGCTTTGTGGTGCAGCACGTCCCCAGCATTGACGTCCCAGCCACGCCATCCGGCCACGCCGCGCCGCAGGCGGCGCAGTGCCCCACGCAGCCAGAAATATGTGCGCAAGGGCAGACGCTGGCGCACGGGCAGCCCCTGGTTTACGACCTGACAAACAGCAGCCACACGGTTGATCTTTTCCCCAAAAGCCTCTGGAAAAAATACACCTTTGAATGCCTTGAGATGCTGGAAAGAGAAGAAAAAATCTCTGCCTTGCAGGTCATGCAGGGCGAACCCTACCTGCGCAAAAACCTGTTGGCCTATCTCAAGCGCATTCGCGGCGTGAACTGCACGGAGGACCAGATCGTCATAACCTGCGGTTTGCAGCAGTCGCTGGAATACCTATGTAAAATAGCAGCCCAGCGCGGGCAGAAAATCCTGATGGAAGAACCCGGCTTCAACAAGGCGGCCGCTGTATTCCGCAACAACCACCTGCCCATTGAGACCGTACCCGTGGATGAACACGGCCTGAAAGTGGACGACCTGCCCCACAGGCCGCAGGCCTTTGCCATCTACACCACGCCGTCCCACCAGTTCCCCACCGGGGTCACGCTCCCCATCGGGCGCAGACATGCCCTGCTGCGCTGGGCGCAGAGCAACAACGTCTACGTACTTGAAGACGACTTTGACAGCGAGATGCGCTACTATTCCAAGCCCATACCTTCGCTGCAATCCATCAATACGGAAGCGCGGGTCATCTATCTTGGCACATTTTCCAAGGGCATATCCCCTTCCATCCGTATGGGGTACATGATTCTGCCTCCGCAGCTTGCCGCCGCCTTTCACGAAATGTTTGACGAATACAACAGCACTGTCCCCGTACTGAACCAGTACATCATTGGCCGCCTGCTCGAAACCGGCCAGTACGACAGACACATCCGCCGCCTGAGCCATGTGTTCAAAAACCGCCTTGAGCTGTTTATTCAGGAATTTTCCCGTCTGGGGTCGGGCCTGCGCATGACAGGCAACGGCACGGGCCAGTATTTTCTTTTGCGCTTTTCTGCCGGAACGGACCAGAAGCTACTCATAAAAAAAGCCCTGGAGCAGGGGGTGCGGGTCTACCCCACCATGCAGTTCTGGCAGGACAAGGCCGAGTGCCCGCCGGATACGCTGTTTCTGGGTTTTGGCAAGATTCGCCTTGAGGACATACCCGATTGCGTGACGCGACTTAAGATTGCCTGGGCGGAATGGCTGCACTGAGCTGGAGCAAGCGAGTCAGCAACATGCACCCCTTTTCCTGACTGAAGGGCAAATAATTTTTTCAGAAATAACTCAGAGAAGAAAAACAACGAGGGCCTCTGTGCGGCTTTGCACCGCACAGAGGCCTTCAGCATTTCAAGCTGCGGCTTCACCAAGACTCAAAAAAAGCCCTTCACGCACAGCCAGTTGGATAAGCCAATTATCTCAGGATATCCCCTTAGTTCAAATTTGCCGATGTGATCCAAGAAAATATCAACCTGCCTGGATGGCGAGTAGAAGCTTTTTCGTTCGCCATCCAGGCAATTTCAAAGAAAATGGCCAGTAACTTCCGCACGCCAACTCGGGCCTCAAAATGTTACGCAGAGGTCTCCGCGAATACCCTGGCTTCGGGTGTCGCCTGCAAACTGGCCAGTATAGGAGATGCCGAACGAGACATTCTGGCTGAGGTGGGTGGACAGGCCCGCTTCGACCAAAGCCATGTTCCTCGCTATCGGCACCCCCTCGATGCCGAACCGGTCGGAGCCGGAAAAATTGACCGTCGTCATTGGCGATATGTCGCCGGAGGCATGCCTCCATGCGAGCGAACCGGTGGCGGTCAGTGCGACACCGCCCAGCGTAAAGTCGCTCGCACCCCTCAGACCGGCTGTCGAAAAGGTGACGTTATTGTCGCCGCTCTGCGTCGTCAGCGCCGCAAGCCCACCCTCTTCGGTGAAGCCGTTGGTATGAACGTTCACATAGGCGAGGGAGACGAAGGGCTCGAAGGAAAGCTTGCCAAGCGACGTCTCGCCTGCATCCAGGCGGTAGCCGACATCGCCAAAGGCCTGAAAGGTACGGGCATCGTATTGACCGGACAGCCTGTCGGAGAAACCGGTGAAGTTCACACTTCGATCAGTACGGACGCCACTCCAGGTGTAGGCTGTACCAAGACGTACCCCTAACGCGCCGATCTCGGATCCACCATAAGCACCAAGGGTGTAATTGTCTGAGAAGCCGGAGGCGTTGTTGGAATCCGCATCGTAGGATGAACGACCGTAACCAGTGAGCAAGCCGAGCCGCCATGTGTCGAAGACAGGTGCATCGGCGCCGATCAGGAAGCCTCCTGTATTGTGCGAGAACTTCGCGGCATTGCCATCACTGTCGGTGTTGCCCCACGCACCGTAGCCGTTCGTCCAGACGGTCAGCCCCTCAAAACCATAGGTGGCAGACGGTGCTGCCTGCGCGCCCACGGCGTCGAAAGCCGAGCGTATGCGGTCAATAGCGGCGCTGCGAACAAAGCGACTTTCCTCGACCATCGCGCTCTTGATAGACGGGTAGATGTCGCCCGAAAGCTGGTCGAAAGCGTCGCGCGCCTCGCCGTCGGTCTGAAGATTGCCGATTGCTCCGCGCAAGGTATTGTTCAGCGACATATTTTGCAAAACGCCCGCCGTAGCTAACTGGTTTGGCGTTGCCGCCGCACTGGTGAAGGCGCGGGACTGCGTTACATTGAGGTAGACGTTGTTGGCGTCGTAGCTGTCAGTCGCGGCGTAGAAGCTGGAGAGCGCCGCATTGCTGAGGGAATAGGTGCCCGTCACCCCGCCAGCCGCCGTCAGCACTGTGTAGCGAGCGCCGGGCGTAAAGAATCCGCTACCGTACCGGGAGGCCATGAGGATTGCGCCACTATTGATCGTCGCCGTTCCAGACACCGAGATCAGGTCGGAGACGGAACCGCCGGGAACCAGCTCTGCACTGTAGGTGGAACCCGAAGCCTGGCTGTAGTTGCCCGCCACGGTCAGTGTACCGGGGCTGTTGCCGGGTGCCACTGTCGAGCCCGAGAGTGCCGTCACGCTCCCGACCGTCCCCGAGCCGGTCAGCCGCGCGCCGCTCTCGACCATTGTCGCCGATCCGGCCATCGAGCCGTTGACCGTCAGCACACCGCCGTTCACCACGGTATTGCCCGTGAAGAGCGAATTGTCGCCAGTCAGGATCGTCCTTCCGGCAAGCGCCTTCAAAGTTCCATTTCCGCTGATCGCGCTGTCGAACAACAAGCCGGAACTGGTATGATTGAAGACAATTGTGCCCGTCCCACTACCGAAAGCGATCGACGCAGCCTTGAACGTGCCCGCTGCGGCCGCACTGGAACCGGCGGCGGCACCGATGTTCAGCGTCCCCGTCGACCCGGCATTGGAAGCAATGGTGAGGGTACCGTTGTAGGCACCGTTCGTCAGCGTGCCAACCGTCACCTGGCCGCCATTGGCAACGGTCAGCGTACCCGTGCCATCATAACCGACACGCAGAATGGGGCCGTTATCGGTGAGTGTCGAGCCCGAGCCAGTAACGGTCACAGTGCCAACGCTGTTGGCGCTCAGTCCAATACGACCGCTCGTATTGATAACAGTTCCGCCGTTTTCAACGAGCAGTTCACCAGTCGACGCTCCAAAACCGATAACGAGCTGGCTGCCGATATCCCACGTCGAGCGCGACCCGGTCACCGTCACTTGACCGCTGCCACCGTCACGGGCTCCTATGAAGCCATTGCTGTTGGCAGTAACCCTTCCGCCGTCAGAGACGGTCATCTCACCCCTGCCGCTCCAGCCGACAACGAGTTCGTTAGCGTTCGTCCATGTCGAACCCGCACCAGTCACGGTCACCGTACCCGTACTGCCGACGAAGTGTGCGACCGTGCCGTTTTGATTGCTGACCGTGCCCCCGTTCAGGATGTTCAACGTACCCGTACCGTTCGCGCCGACATCCATATCTTGGCCCGTGGGGTTGGCCCATGCCGAGCCGGTGCCAGTGACGGTCACCGTGCCGTTGCTGCCAGCGTTGTATCCGATATTGCCGCCGATATTGCCGCCTGTTCCGCTGATCGTTCCTCCAGACTCAACGATCAGTGTCGCATTGTGGTCCTTCCCGACATACAGGTCACCAGTGTAGGAGGTCGACGTATTGACGGTGCGTGTCCCAGCATCAATTACCTCATCTGCCAGCGCCTCCCCTCCCCAAGAGACCGTAAGAGCCACAGTTGAAAGGAAGACAGCGAGGATAAGAACAGCCGAAGGCTGCCTCACTATCCTCTGCACCGAGAGGTCTTCTCTCAGTTTAGGATTGCTTCGGTTGCACATCCACGCCCCCAAGAATGCTTTGTTAGAATTAATGATTGGGCCATGACTAGCCGAGGCAGCAAAAGGTTAGAAGTTGATAATGGCAATAAAATACAATTGTTACCTCTCAAAAGTGTCAGAGGACGATATTTGGCAAATCGTAAAGCTGGACGCTTCTCAACTTGCTAAAGTTTCAAGCCTTATGCGTGACCTTACCCCACAACGCATGTCACGTATAGCTTAATGACTTTCCTTAAATGAAGCCCAAGATGGTGAGCCCTCTTATCCCCACAGGCTCAACTGTTCGAGCGATTGCTTTTCTTCAAGCATGCTGAGGTACTAAAAAATCTGCTTTGGGTAGTGCATAATTCCCTGCTGGTCTCAGCGGCTATGAAATTGGCTCGTCAGATGCTCACCTTTGGGGCTGCCCAGTATGTATAGTGTGCCGTAGGCGCGCACAGACTTCCCAATTATATGGAGGCAGTCCCTAGTTTTTCATGTCCACAATCAGCTCGGCCAGCCCCCTGGTCTGAACTGCCAGATCAGCCACTGCTTTTTGGGCCTCATTCATGGCTTCTGCCGTTTGGTGTGCAACCTGGGTGGCGTCGTCAATTGAATGGTTGATTTCTTCGCTGGCGGCAGACTGCTGCCCGCTGGCCTCGGCAATGGCGTTCACCTGGCTGGCGGTGGCTTCTACGGTAGCCACGATTTCCTCCAGAGCCTTGCCCGACTGATTGGCAAAATCCGTGGCCTGCTCTACCTGCTCAACAGCATCATCCATGTCCGAAACGCTCTTGGACGTGCTTTCCTGAATGGCCTTGATGGCGTTGCCCACATCCTGGGTTGAGGCAAGGGTCTTTTCCGCCAGCTTGCGCACTTCATCGGCAACCACGGCAAAACCGCGCCCGGCATCGCCTGCCCGGGCAGCTTCGATGGCGGCATTGAGCGCAAGCAGGTTTGTCTGATCCGCGATATCGGAGATAACGCCCATGATGCGCGTAATGGCCTGTGAATGGTCGTTGAGTTCGGCCATGCCATCCCTGAGCCGCAACGAGACTTCGTGGACATGGCCAATGCTCTGCACGGCCTTTTCCACAATGCCTGCTCCGCTCAGGGCGCGGTCACGTGTCTGGCTGGCCGCGTCTGATGCGGTTGCGGCGCTGAGCGCCACCTCCTGCACGCTGGCGTTCATCTGATTCATGGCTGTTGCGGCCTCTGCAAGCATCTGGGCGGAATGCACGGCCCCTTTGTCCGACTGCTCTATCTGGGCTGAAAGCTGGGTTGAGGCAGTGCTCACAGCCTGGGCAACCTGCTCCAGCCTTTCCGCGGCCTGGAGCATGGCAGCGGTCTTGTCCTTTGCCTTGCGCTCGGCTTCAAGGGCCTCTGTCTGCGCCTGCTGGGCCTCACTGGCGGCCTTGCCAGCCAGACGGCTCTGCTCTTCGGCCTGCCCGATAAATTCCTTGAGTTTCACAACCATTGCGCTCAAGGCCTGTTGCAGGGTCGCCACTTCATCGCGCCCTGTTGTCTCAAATTCTTCATCAAGGTTGCCCTGCGCCACGGCGCGGGCATGCCGGGTTATGCCAGCCAGGGGCCGGGTTATGGACACGACCATCACATAGGAAAGCGGGCAGACCACCAGCAACAGAACCGCCAGAAAACCACCACCATAGATCGCCAGCTTGCTGTGCAGGATGGAGCGCATGGTGGTGATGAGGTGGCTTTCGGCCTTGTCCACATTGTCGATATAGACGCCTGTGCCGATCCAGAAGGGCGTTCCGGCTATAGCTTCCGCATAGCCCAGCTTGAACACGTCGCCAGAGCCGGGCTTGGGGAACACAAAATCCACAAAACCGCCGCCACGCTGGGCGACCTTGTACAGTTCACTAACATAGTGGACGCCATGGCTGTCTGCGGTTGACGCCAGATCCTTGCCGATCAGCTGCTTCTGCGTGGGGTGGGCAGTATTGACCGTGCCCTTGTACACATAAAAATACCCGGAGCTGTCATCCTCAAACCGGGCGCTGTCCACATACTGCGCAATGATGCGCAACTGCTCGGCCTCGGGCTGACCTTGCGTCATGGCCGCCAGACCAAGCGCCTGGGAGTGCGTGATATCCTTGATGCGCGCCCTCTGGGAGTCGAGCAGCATTTCCTTGGCAAGTGCCGTGCCGTCTGCAATGACGCCTTCCGTCATGCGCACGGACAGGCCTGCAATGGCAATAATCAGGGCGATCATGAGGATGACAAAAAAGACAATCCGCTGACTGATACTAAAATTTCTGAGCACGTCTTAATCTCCTGAAAAATCAAGGTGCAGACCGACAAGCCGAAAAGCTGCACCAACTCCCCTGCGCAGGCGCGCGCTGTTGCAGCGGGCGCGGGGTACAAAAAAGTACAGCGCGGGCACAATGTCAGGGCAGGTCATACCAGCGTAACTGGCTGCGTAAATGGGCGGTCGCAAGGCAAAGGCGGGAAGCAATGCACACATGATAAAACCAAAAGCGGAAAGGCCATGCCCGTAAAATACGGCACACCGATGCAGCCCGCAGGATGCTCCGGCGCATGGAAGATAACAACCTTATATACAAGCTGTATGGCCTGATTGTGGCAAACAGTAACTATTTTTGCAACATACACAAGCCGATAAAATTGATCAATTTCCTATGGCAATATCCCCTGTAAGCCTGAAATAATGCCGGCTGTGTCCCAATCCGCTACAGGCTGGCCATTTGAAAAAAAATCTGTTTTATGATTTTAACCGGGCATAAAAAATGGGGCTTTCCACGAAAATTTCGTGGAAAGCCCCAACAAAACGCTTTCAGCCAGCAGCTGAAACAGCGGAACTAGTCTTTCTTGTCCTTCTTGAGCCAGGACATCATGCCGCGCAGTTCCTTGCCCACCTTTTCGATCTGGTGTTCAGACTCGTTGCGGCGGGTGGTGAGGAACATGGGGTACTTGGCGCGGGCTTCAAGAATGAAGTTGCGCGCAAACACGCCGCTCTGGATGTCCTTGAGCACGCCCTTCATTTCCTTTTTCACCGTTTCGGTGATCAGGCGGGGGCCGGTGACGTAGTCGCCGTATTCAGCGGTGTTGCTGATGGAGTAACGCATGCGGGAAAGGCCGCCCTCGTACATAAGGTCAACGATGAGCTTCATTTCGTGCATGCATTCAAAGTAGGCCATTTCTGGCTGATAACCGGCTTCCACCAGGGTTTCAAAACCGGCCTTGATGAGGGCGGAAACGCCACCGCAAAGCACTGCCTGTTCGCCGAAGAGGTCGGTTTCCGTTTCTTCACGGAAGGAGGTTTCAATAACGCCGGAGCGGGTGCCGCCGATGCCTTTGGCATAGGCCAGGGCAATCTTGAGGGCTTCGCCGGTGGCGTCCTGATGAATGGCCACGAGGCAGGGCACACCGCCGCCTTCGGTGAAGGTGCGGCGCACCAGATGGCCGGGGCCCTTGGGGGCGATGAGGAACACGTCCACATCCTTGGGCGGCTGGATCTGGCTGAAGTGGATGTTGAAGCCGTGAGCGAACAACAGGGCCTTGCCCTTGGTCAGGTGGGGCTTCACGTCGTTTTCGTACACGGCGGCCTGCACTTCGTCAGGCAGCAGAATCATGATCAGGTCGGCCTGAGCGGCGGCCTCGGCAGCAGACACGGGGGTGAAGCCGTGTTCCTTGGCCAACTCGTAGTTGGCGCCGCCGGGGCGCTGACCCACCACAACCTTGACGCCGGAATCACGCAGATTCTGGGCATGGGCATGGCCCTGACTGCCATAACCGATGATGGCCACGGTCTTGTTTTTCAAACAATTAAGGTCTGCATCCTGATCGTAATAAACTTTCATCTGAACATCCTCTGAGATCACTCACGGTTAGACAAAAAAATACATCCCTTGCCGCCCTTGCGGCAAGGACAGAGGGGGGGCCGACTGGATACGGCGGGCAAGGCCGCCTGTGGGACGCTTTGCCAATGACCCGGGCTGGTTTATATGGATATACTCACCACTCCGACCTCATGCGCGTTGTCAAGGAGACCTTGTGGGCCATTGACACGCTCACGGGCTAACGCTCCTGTAATCTCGCGGCGCAAGGCCGCGCGACCGGATTCTTTACGCGTGGTGGCAGCCATGCCTTGCGGTGTGTTTTGTGCCAAACACCCCCGGCAAAAGGCCGCACTTCGCGTCCCGGAACCCTAATCCGTTTTCTTGGAACGACGCATGGCAACTGCGCCTGTGCGCGCCAGTTCCTTGATTCCAAACCGTTGCAGCAGGCTGATGATGGCGTCCAGCTTATTCTGGTCGCCAGTGGCCTCAATGGTCATCTCATTGGGGCTTACATCAACCACCTTGCAGCGGAATATTTCAACAGTTCGCAGAATTTCGCCCCGCATGGGGCCTTCTGCCTGCACTTTGACAAAGATCATTTCACGCGCCACAGCGGGAATATCCGCAAAATCCACCACCTTGATGACCGAAACAATCTTGTGGAGCTGCTTCATGATCTGCTCCAGAATAAGACTGTCGCCATCGGTGGTGATGGTCATGTGCGAAACGCCCTCTTCCAGGGCCGGGGCCACATTGAGCGAATGAATATTGAAGCCGCGCCCGCTGAACAGGCCAGCCACGCGGGAAAGCACGCCGGGTTCGTTTTCCACCAGCACGGAAAGCACATGTCGTTGCATAGCCATCTCCCTTACACCAGCAACATTTCATCAAGCGCCGCACCGGCGGGCACGATGGGGTACACGTTTTCTTCGCGCTCTACCACCACGTCAATGAAGGCAGGGTTGGGCGAAGCAAGGGCCTTTTCAAGCACGGCCCGCATGTCTTCAGCCTTTTCAATGCGATAGCCTTCGGCCCCGTAGGCCTCGGCCAGCTTCACAAAGTCGGGCTGGGCTTCCATGTTGGTGGAACTGTAGTTGTTGTTGTAAAAGAGCTCCTGCCACTGCCGCACCATGCCCAGATAGCGGTTGTTCAGAATGACGACCTTGATGGGCAGCCTGTTGGCAACCACGGTTGCCAACTCCTGAATATTCATCTGCAGCGAGGCGTCGCCTGCCACGGCAATGACCTTTTTATCCGGAAAGGCAAACTGCGCCCCCACCGAAGCGGGAAAGCCGTAGCCCATGGTGCCTAGGCCCCCGCTGGTCAGCAGGGTGCGCGGCTTGGTGAACGAATAGAACTGGGCCACCCACATCTGGTGCTGGCCCACCTCGGTGGCGATGATGGCATCGCCGCCGGTGATGTCATACAGGGCCTCAATGACCGACTGCGGCTTGATATTGCCGTTTTCCTGATAGCACAGGGGCTTGCTTGCCTTCCATTCGGCCACGGCCGCAATCCAGGCGGCATGTTCACCCGCCCAGTCCTTGTTTTCCAGCTTGGCCTCGCAGATTTCTGCAATGCCCTCCAGCGCCAGGCGGCAATCACCCACCACAGGAACATGCACCTCCACATTCTTGCGAATGGATGTGGGGTCAATGTCGATGTGCACAATGCGGGCCTTGGGCGCAAAGGCCGCCAGCCTGCCGGTAACGCGGTCGTCAAAGCGCGCGCCCACGCACATCAGCACATCACAGTTGTTGATGGCAAGGTTAGCCGCGTAGGTGCCGTGCATGCCCACCATGCCCAGCCACAGGGGGTCTGTGGCCGGAAAAGCCCCAAGCCCCATGAGGGTGCAGGTTACGGGTATGTTCAGCTTGCGCGCAAGGCTCGTTAGAGCCTCTGCCCCATTGGACAGAATAACCCCGCCGCCCGCCAGAATCACCGGGCGCTCGGCCTTTGCCAGTTCTTCCACCGAGCGGCGCAACTGGTTCAGGTTGGGCTTGTAGGTGGGGTTGTAGCTGCGCATGTAGACGTCTTCAGGCCAGACAAATTCCGCCCGCTTCTGCATGACGTCCTTGGGCAGATCCACCAGTACCGGGCCGGGACGGCCCGAACGCGCAAGGTAAAAGGCCTGACGGATGGTCAATGCCAGCTTGGTGATATCCTTGACCAGAAAATTATGTTTGGTGCAGGGCCGGGTAATACCCACGATATCCACTTCCTGAAAGGCATCGTTGCCGATCAGCTGGGTGGGCACCTGCCCGGTGAACACCACCAGAGGAATGGAATCGGAGTAGGCTGTGGCTATGCCCGTGACCGTATTGGTGGCTCCAGGCCCCGAGGTGACCAGGCATACACCGGTCTTGCCCGAGGCACGGGCATAGCCGTCAGCCGCGTGCACAGCTCCTTGCTCGTGCCGTACCAGCACATGGCGTAGCTCGGGATGTCGCGGTAGTTCATCATAAATATCAATGACCGCACCGCCCGGATAACCGAACAGCACATCCACGCCCTCTCGCTTCATGGACTCAAGGAGAATCTGCGCACCAGTACATTCCATGTCCGACTCCTTAAAAAAAGCCCGGCTATCCTTGTTTCTTCAGACGATCAAGAACGGCCATGAGCTGGGTTTTTCCTTCGAGCTTCTGCTTTTTCAATTGCTTGAGCGTCTGCTCTTCAGTGGGCGAACGGAAGGCCTTGCCTTCGAGCTTTTCCACCTGTTTTTCGTAGAGCACGTGATCTTCCCAAAGGGATTTCAGCTCCGGATCAGTGGCAGCGTACTTTTCCAGCAGTTCCAGTTCTTGCTGATCCATAAGAAATCTCCATTGTTAGATGTTCATAGGCTGTTGCCTGCGCATCAACTGAGGCTTTTGCTCAAGGTGACATCAGCCCGCCTGTGCCGTTGCGCCGATGTGGCTTTGTGCAGCGCGGCTACAAGTCATATGGGCTTATTCTCCTGGCGCGGATTCTCAGACATCCGCATGGAGCATATGAAAAAATCAGTCCTCCGGCGGCGCCAGTTCTTTTAATGAAGCGTCATCGCGTACTGAGCCAGCGAGGCTATGACAATCCGGTTAAACAGCTCAATGGCCAGCAGCACCACCACGGGCGAAAAATCCATGCCGCTTGAATAGGTAAACGGCAACCATTTGCGCACGCGGTAAAACACAGGCTCCGTAAGGGTGCGCAAGGTGCGCACAATAGGATTGTAGGGATCGGGGCGCACCCACGTGAGCACAGCCGCGATAATGACAATCCAGAAATAAAGACTAAGCAGAGACCCGAGCACCAGGGCAATAGCGCTCATGGTATTGGCAACAACAATCATGCGCCCTCCAGCGTGGCTTTCTTTTGTATTCGCAGCGGGGTTAAGCCTTACAGGCCGGAAACAGGCGGCAGCACTGCGGCCAGCGCATTGTGCAGACCGGGATAATCCGCCACCGTAATCTCTCCCCGTAACGGGCCGCCATTAAATGCGGCAAATATCACGCCCGCCCCCCCGGCTGCCTCCTTGTCGTGCTCGCTGTCGCCAACAAAAAGCACCTGCTGCGGAGGGCATTGCCACGCGGCACATATGTGCCGCGTTCCCTCGGGCGAAGGCTTGGGTGCGGCTGTATCCGCCGCGACCACAGGATTAAAATAGGAGGGCAGGGAAAAAATGTCCAGAACCGTTTGTATTCCATCGAGCTTTCGATTGGTGTGCACGGCCATGCGCACCCCCCTGCTCCGCAGATTGCCGATAAAGTCCATAAAACCGGGCTGTAAGCGCAGCATGGGGACGATATCGCGCTGGTAAATAACCTCGTGGCGAATAACATGGTCGATCTGCCCGTGCAGGGATGGCGGCACAATATGCAGCAAGGCCTGACGCGATGTAGCCATGAAACAGTAGTTTTCCTGTTCAATGGTCATGGGCGGCAGGCCAAACCAGGCGAGAACACGATTGTAAAAGATGTTGTTCGCCTCGCGCGAATCAATCATCACGCCGTCGCAGTCAAAGATCACGCCAGCAATGCCGTGAGGGAACAAACCTTGCGCGGTGAGCTGCTGCGCCTGCTGGCTGCTCATGCTCCGGCCCTCCAGGTGATCCACACCCGCTCGGCATCAAGCGGCGGCTGCCCTGCGGGACGGGTATGCCCAAGCAGTTTCCAGCCTGGAGCGCGGACTTCTACCGCCATTGGCAACGGCGAACCTGCGGGGGCTGAGTCAGAAGCTGCGCCAGACGCGCCAATCAAAGCCTGACGGTCTGGAGCGGGGTCAAAAGTCAGAAGGTCCAGCACGTCTTCACGCATGGCCCCTTCAATAATAATAGGCGCATGGGGCGGCACAAAATAGAGCGCGTTGGCCACCACCAGCCGCCACGGCGGCACAAGCCCGGCATCAAGGGCTATGGGCGAGCCAAGGCGCACAAGGTCGCCCGTAAGCACATCCGGCATTAGTCCGGCAAGGTCTTCATCAGGGTCAACACCCAGAGAAGCTGCCAGCCCGCCCGCGTTTTTGGTAAAATGCGCGGTCAGCTCCGCCAGATCAACCAGGCGTTCCTCCTGCTGCCAGACCCAGAGCAGGGCCTTCTGCGCCTGAGTACGCGCAAGCAGCTCCTTGCGGGCCGCCTCTGCCGCCAGAGCGGCTGCGGCGTCGCCATCAGATTTTTTAAGGCCGGAGAGCATTGCCATTTCTGAACTGCGGCGCGCGGCACGCGCGTTGCCGACGGCGGCAGCGCCTACCGGCAGGCCGGAAAGGGCCGCATCGCCCAACTGTTGCAGATCGCCAAGGCAGGCCACGGCCTCGCGGGGTGAAAAGGGATAGGTATCCGGGCAAAAAAAACCTTCGGCAGGCGCATCAGGCAGACCGGGCCACAGGCGCAAAGCGCCAGCCCAGTGAGGGTCTGATCCTTTTCCGGCGGCAGAGGCCTGGCCGGACTGAGCGGACGCTTCAAAAGCGTGCAAAGGCAATGGGCCGCGAAGCAATGGCAAAAGAATGGGGAAACTTTCTGTCATCATACTTCCTTTTGAGTCCTTAAGCATAGCCAGAGGACGCCCGAAGCGCAAGCCGCATGGCCCCATGGCGGAAGTTTTTTGCGGCGGGCTGTCCTGTTGCGGAGCATGGCAGGTATCATATTGTCAGGTGCGGCTTATTGACATATATACACGCCAGCAAAGCCGCCCATGTGTGGCATGCAGACATCATCACCAGCCGGCCTCCGGCTCAGAAGGAGTAGAAAGATATGGAACAGGGCACCATCCGCCTGAAGACAGGCCTTGCTGAAATGCTCAAAGGCGGCGTGATCATGGACGTCACCACTCCCGAACAGGCTAAAATCGCCGAAGCAGCGGGAGCCTGCGCAGTCATGGCCCTGGAACGCGTACCTGCCGATATTCGCGCCGCAGGCGGCGTGGCCCGTATGGCCGACCCCACCATCGTCAAGCGCATCATGGAAGTGGTGAGCATTCCCGTCATGGCCAAGGCCCGTATCGGCCACTTTGTTGAAGCCCGCATTCTTGAGGCTCTGGGCGCCGACTACATTGACGAAAGTGAAGTGCTCACCCCTGCTGACGACAAATACCATATCGACAAGCGCGATTTTACCGTGCCTTTCGTGTGCGGCTGCCGCAATCTGGGGGAAGCCCTGCGCCGCATCGCCGAAGGTGCAGCCATGATCCGCACCAAGGGCGAACCCGGCACCGGCAACGTGGTTGAAGCCGTGCGCCACTGCCGTCAGGTTATGGACGACGTGCGCAAGCTGTGCAGCCTGCCCGAAGCCGAAGTTGCCAACTACGCCAAAGAAATCGGCGCACCCCTTGAAGTGTGCTACGCCGTGCGCAAGGAAGGCCGCCTGCCCGTGGTGAACTTTGCCGCTGGCGGCATCGCCACCCCCGCTGACGCCGCCATGATGATGCACCTCGGCTGCGACGGCGTGTTTGTCGGCTCCGGCATCTTCAAATCAGGCGACCCTGCCAAGCGCGCCAAGGCCATTGTGCAGGCCGTGACCAACTACAATGATTTCGCCATGCTGGCCGAAATCTCCCGCGATCTGGGCGAACCCATGGTGGGCATTGAAATTTCCACCATTCCTTCTGCCCAGCGCATGCAGGAACGGGGTTGGTAATGTCGCAGCTTTGCGTAGGCGTTCTGGCTCTTCAGGGAGCCTTTCGCGAGCATGTGGCCGCTGTTGCCAGCCTTGGCGCAATGGCCCGCGAGGTGCGCCAGCTCAAGGATATTGAGGGCATCGATGCCCTGATCATTCCCGGCGGCGAAAGCACTACCATCGGCAAACTGCTTAATGAATGGAACATGCTTGAGCCCCTGCGCCAGCGCATACTCGACGGCATGCCTGTTTACGGCAGTTGCGCCGGGCTTATACTGCTGTGCCGCGACATTGAAAACTCGGACCAGCCCCGCCTCGGCGTGCTTGACGCCACCGTGCGACGCAACGCCTTTGGCAGGCAGGTGGACAGTTTTGAAACCAACCTGAGCATACCCGAGATCGGGGCCCCCCCCCTCCCGGCTGTTTTCATTCGCGCTCCTGTCATTACTGGCGTGGGCGCGGGTGTAAAGGTGCTGGCTGAGGTTGACGGTCAGGCGGTAGCCGTGCGCCAGAACAATATTCTGGCCACGTCCTTCCACCCCGAGCTTACGCCAGACACGCGCATGCACAGCTACTTTCTGTCCTTCTGCGGCAAGTAGGCCGCTGCGGCAATCCGCCGATAAAGCCTGATATAAAGCCCGTCCCGCATTGCGGGGCGGGCTTTTTTGCATAGGGCCCCCCCCGCATTTTCTGCCCGCCATTCCGCTTCTCTCTCCATCACTTTGCCGCCAACATGACGCACAAATTCACCTTGGCGTCACCATAACGCAAACCAGCACGTTCATGATGCCCCAAGAGCAACAGTTCAACCATCGAAAATTCTCCGAAGGAGGCAGACATGGACAATTTGCACACTTTGCAGCGTCTTCAGGGCGAACTGAACGAAGAAATGCACCGTCTCACCCTGCTGCGCGATGTTTTTCAGGCTCAGCACTGCGCGGACGAACTGGACGCGGCCAGCCACCTTGAGGCGGCCCACATAGCCCATTGCAGCGCCCGCCGCAGCTCCCAGCGCATCCGTGAACTCCAGAGCCTTGTGGCGCTCCTGCGGCACGGCGGCCCTCGCCGCTGCGAAGAATGCGGCGAGGAGATTCCCCTTGTCCGCCTCATGGCAGCACCAGGGGCGACCCGCTGCTGCGAATGCCAGCAGAATATTGAAAACGACCTGCGCACAAATATGATCCAGATGAAGGCAACGCCGCTTCCTCAGGAAGTTTGCGCCGAATGCTGTTAGACTCCCGAATTTTACCATCGCCCGGACCGGCGCGCCGCAACGCGCAGAAAACGGAACCAGCCGGGCATGCGCCCATGCGCATGCCCAGCCCAAGCACAGGAGAATCCCCATGCCCGGCAATGCTGATATTTTACCCCTTGCACCTGGCCGCCCGCTGGTCAGAAGCGTCGGGCGGCTGGCCCGCGCCCTGGCCCGTCAGCTTTCGGGTTTTGCCCGGTTGGAAAAGATGGCCGACACACTGCCCCAGTGCGGCGACCCTCAAACCTTTGCCACCGCCTGCCTCACCGCACTGGATGTGCGTACAGAATGCCTGCGCGGCGATCTGGAGCGCATCCCTGCCCGAGGGCCGGTGGTGCTTTTTGCCAACCATCCCTCCGGCGCGCTTGAAGGGTTGATGCTTGCAGCCCTCTGCGGCAAGGCACGTCCCGATCTCAAAATTCTTGCCAGCGATGCCTTGCTGCGCATTCCCCAACTGGCGCAGCTTGCCCCCATGCTGCTGCCCCTGAATCTTTCTGGCGGCGCAGCCGCCAACGCCGCGGTGCTACGCACCGCCATGACCCACCTGCGATCGGGCGGAGCACTGGGTATTTTCCCTTCTGGGAGCGTGGCCCGCTGGCAATTGGGACGCGGCATTGCGGAACAGCCCTGGTCACGCCTGCTCAGCAGGCTTGGCGGTCGCAATGCCGACATCCCTGGCCTGAATTTTGTTCCCCTGCATATGGGCGTACGGCAAAATCCTCTGTTTATCGCCGCAACGGCACTGAAAGAAAATGTGGGCGAAATCCTGCTGCCCCACACCCTGTTCAAACAGCGGGGAAGCACGGCCCGCATGATCGTGGGCGAGGCCATCCCCGCAGAAATTCTGACCGGGCTGAACCACGAGCAACGCACTCACTGTCTGGGGCTTTGCCGCTCTGCCCTAGGTTCTGAACACGGCGCTGCCGGGCATGCAGCCAATTGTCAGCCTCTGGCCCCTGCCGCTGCCAAGATGGATATAATGGTCAGCCTTGCCGCCCTGCCGGAAAACCGCATGCTGGCCCGCGAAGGCCGCTACTGCGTCTATCTGCTTGAGGGCAACGAATCGCCCCTGCTGCTGGACGAACTGAGCAGAAGGCGCGAAGAGGCCTTCCGCGCGCTGGGTGAAGGATCGGGACAGGCGCGGGATACAGACCGCTACGACCCCCAGTATTCACACCTGTTGCTCATGGACGAAGAAGGCAAAAACATTGCAGGTTCATACCGGGCACGCGTGGTGCAACCAGAAGGAACCTGGCAGTATGACAAAAAACGCCTCTACACTGCCTCGCTCTTTGAGTACGATCCGGAATTTTTCCGCCAGTGCGGCAACGCGCTGGAACTGGGACGCGCCTTTGTCTGCCCCGAATACCAGCGCGATTACACTCCCCTGCTTCTGCTGTGGAAGGGCATTGGGCAAATGGCCCTGCGCAATGACGTGCGTACTCTTTTTGGCCCTGCCAGCATTGGCCTCAACTATCGCCCGCAATCGGTAGACCTGCTCTGGCGGCACCTGCGCCTGCGCCACTGGGATACGCCTCTGGCAAGTCTGGTGCGCGGCAAACAGCCTCGCAAACTGCGCGAAGAACTGCCCTTTGCCCAGCACCTTGATTACAAGTCCGTCAACGCGCTGGTGCGCCAGATGGAAGGCGGGCGCACCCTGCCCATACTTTTTAAGCACTACCTGCAACTGGGCGGGCGGATTGCCGCCTTTCACGAAGACAGATCCTTTGGCACCCTTGATGCCCTGCTGGTGGTGGATCTGCTCAACGCACCCGACAAACAGTTGCGCCGCTATGTGGGTGAAGAAGGCATGCGCAGGCTGCGCGAAGGCAGCTGGCCCGCATAGGACAGACGAGCATCAGGTATTTATGAGGGAAGGCCCTTTCGCCGTCCTGCCCTGAAATTTTATCCCAGCTTCAAACGATGGCAGTAAACCCCAGTGAAACGGGCCAACAACAGATAGTAGTCTGACGCGCTACCTGCGCACAGGGGCCATCACGCATGCCCGGCGTGACGGCCTCTTTTTTGTAGGGTTCTGCGCACAAGCAAAAAGCCCCTTTCGGGGCTTCTTTGCTTGCACAAAACATCTTTGATTTTATGACTACCGCTTTTTCGCGGGTTCCTTGTCCTCAGGTTTGAGGTAGGGCAAATAGGTGGGGTCAGTGCCCATGATGTGCTGTACCAGCCAATCCTTGAGGAAGGTCAGCAGATCCATGCTCACGGTGGCGGTGCCCATGCGCAACTGCCCTTCCACCTCATCCAGCTTGGCAACAAACTTCTTATGGATCTTCATGTGTTCCGCTGCGGCCTTGTAGGCGGGAACATTGAACAGCCTTTCTTCATCGCCAAAGTGGGTGGCCGTGTAGTCGCGCAGTTTCTTGAGCACCGTGATCATTTCAGACACGGGCTTGTTATGCGTCATGGCCTGATGCAGTTCGTTGATATACTCCACCAGCAGCTTGTGTTCCCTGTCCACCAGGGGCACGTGCAGTTCGAGTTTGGGCGTCCACTCCACAAACTTGTCGGAGAGGGCCTGATCAAAGTCGCCTGAAACAAGCGCGTTGACGATCATATCCAGCTCTTCCATGCCGCTCTGGAACGTCAGCAGCGAAGCCGTAAACATCTCCATGTTTTTGGAGGTGCTTTCCGCCACGCAACGCACTTCTTCCAGCGCGCCGCTGGTTCCGGAGCTCTGCTCGGACTGCTCAGCGGCGCCGGCAGCGATGCTGGCAAGGTGCCCGGCTGTATCCGCCATGCTTTGCAGAATAGCACGCATCACATCACCGGCGTTGTTGGCCTTGTCTGCCGCGTCCACGCTCAGTTGGGCGGCCTTGTCCACAGTCAGCACGTTGCGCCGAGTTTCATCCTGAATGGCCTTTACGGCCTCTTCGACTTCCTTGGTGGCGCCCATGGTTTTTTCAGCCAGCTTGCGCACCTCGTCGGCCACCACGGCAAATCCGCGCCCGGCCTCGCCTGCGCGCGCGGCTTCGATGGCGGCGTTGAGGGCCAGCAGATTGGTCTGATCTGCCACTTCGTTGATGACGCTCATGACCTGACCGATATTGCTGGCTTTTTCGCCCAGCCCCGCCATGGCTTCCTTGAGCTGCACGATGGTGTCGCGCACACTGTCAATGGAGCCAACTGCACCTTCCACTTCCTGCTCGCCCGTGGCGGCGCTGGCGCTTGAATTCTGGGCGCTCTCCGAGAGTTCACGCACACGCAGGGAGGCCTGACTGGCAGAATCGGCCACGCGCCCCATAGCCGCGCCTGTTTCCTCAAGCCTGTCGCGCTGCACGGCAACGCCGCCGTTCACGTCCGTAATGAGGCTGGCAAGCCTGCGCATGTCGCCAGAAAGTCTGGTGCACACCGCATGGGCCTTGTGCAGGGCGATAACACCTTTTTCGCGCCGCCCACGCAAGGTTACGACAAGTTCCTCAGATTCCTTGAGCTGCTTGGCAAGTTCGCTGTTCTGCGCCTGCAAGGATTCCACAACCTGAGCGTCCGCCTTGGTTTTCAGCGTTTCACGCAGGCTTTCAATGCACTGCATGGCCCGCTGTTCCACATCGCCATCAGCAGATGGCGATGTGGCCTGAGCGTCCAGATACTGCGCCAGACGGGCAGCACGGGAACGCCCGCTCAGCCAGAGCCAGATGTTTGCACCGGCGCAGACAAAAATAATGCCGACCACCAGCCAGCTTATTCCCTGTATACCGCCCAAAACGGCCAAACCGCCTAAAGCGGCAATGATTACTACCTGAAGCGCAATGCCCATATATGCCTACCTTAGTTTATCTTGCTTATCGGCTTTTTTCTAACTACCCTTACCCCTAATAGTTGTAAATCGCAGATATCATGAACAGGAGGATATTCATGGAACGATTTGATTGCAGAGGGCTGGCCTGCCCCCAGCCCGTCATGCGCACCCGCGATGCTCTGGCAGCAGGAGCAAATGCCCTTGAAGTGCTGGTAGACAACGAGCCTGCTCGGGAAAACGTGCGGCGTTTTCTGGAAGGCCGCGGCTTTACTGTTGCCGCCAGCCAGGAAGGCCCCGACTGCTGGCGCATCACGGCAAGTGCTGTGGAATCTGCGGCATCCGCCCCGCAGCAGGCCGAGGAAGCATCCCGCCCCCTGGGTGAAACCAACCGGACGCTGGTGCTCATCACCACTGAGACCATTGGCCGTGGCGACGACGGGCTGGGTGCAAAACTCATGGGCAATTTTGTGGCTACTCTGCCAGAACTTGGACCTCGCCTGTGGCGCATTGTGCTGATCAACGGCGGCGTCAAACTGGCATCCCAGCCTGGCCCTGCGCTGGATGCCCTGAAAAAAATGGCAGCCGATGGCGTTTCTGTGCTTGTGTGCGGCACCTGCCTTGCGCACTTTGGCCTGCTGGAGGCCAAGGAAGTTGGCGACACCTCAAACATGCTTGATATTGTCACCAGCCTTGATCTGGCGGACAAAGTCATCCGTCCCTGAGCCACCGCTCCTCGGGCATGGGCTGCCTTAACACGCAAAAAGCGGCATGGATTCCATGCCGCTTTTTTTGTTATGGAGCAAAGCCACGCAGTTTTTCATTTCATATTGCTGTCAGATACGTAGAGCTGAAACACGGCACACGGAGCGGGGCGGGGCGTAAACCACAACGCAAAAGCAAGAAAAACGGCGCGGAAAGCCCGCGCCGTTTTTCATACCGCAATGTCTGCCAAAGACCTGTCCCACCGGGGGGCATCAGGCAAACGGCCTACATTCTGGAGGACACTGTGTTACAGGGCCGCCTTGTAGATAGCCGCCACAGCCGCATCCGTCATGGAGCGGGGGTTGGTAAGACCGCAGGCGTCTTTCTGGGCGTTGGCGGTCATGGTGGGGATATCGGCTTCGCGTACTTCCTTGCCGTACTTTTTGCCAAGGGCGACCAGGCCATCAGGGATGCCCACGTCCTTAGACAGGATGTTGATGGCGGTGATGGCTTTGCGCGAGGCTTCGTCAGAGCTGATGCCCTGGGTGAGTTCACCCAGCAGCTGGGCAATACGGCCAAAGCGGCGACGGCTGGAGATACGGTTGTATTCACACACATGGGGCAGCAGGATGGCGTTGCATTCACCATGGGGCAGATCATAGAAGCCGCCCAGCTGGTGAGCCATGGCGTGCACGTGACCGAGGCTGGCGTTGTTGAAGGCCATGCCAGCCAGATACTGGGCATAGCACATGCCTTCGCGGGCTTCCTTGTCCCGGCCGTTGGCAACGGCGCGGCGCAGGTAGCGGTTGATGTATTCCATGGCCTTTTCAGCGCAGGCATCAGTCATGGGCGTGGCGGCGGTGGAAACGTAGGCTTCCACTGCGTGGGTCAGGGCGTCCATGCCGGTGGCCGCGGTCAGGGCCGGGGGCATGCCCATCATCAGGACGGGATCGTCAATGGCCACGCTGGGGGTACAGCGCCAGTCAACAATGGCCATTTTCACCTTACGCGAGGTGTCGGTGATAATGCAGAAACGCGTCATTTCAGAGGCGGTGCCAGCGGTGGTGTTCACTGCAACATACGGGGGGAAGGGCTTTTTGGACTTGTCCACGCCTTCGTAGTCATGAATCTTGCCACCGTTGCCTGCCAAAAAGCCTACGCCCTTGCCGCAGTCATGCGAGCTGCCGCCGCCAAGGGTAACGATGCTGTCGCACTTTTCTTTTTTGTACAGTTCAAAAGCTTCTGCAACGTTTTTGTCCGTGGGGTTCGGGATGGTCTTATCGTATATGGCATACTTCATCTTGGCGGCATCAAGGATGTCGGTGATCACTTTAAGGATACCGGCATTAACGATACCCTGGTCAGTTACAACCAGCGGCTTCGCACCATTGATGCTCTTCAATCGAGCAGGAATCTCTTTGGAACACCCCTCGCCCACCAGTGTGACGTTGGGGATAAAGAACGAGGTGATCTGACCCATATGCATGCTCTTAAGATCCGTACTCATTCGTAACTCCTTTTGTTATACAGAACGATATCAGTGCGAAATGCTCTGTCGTAAGTATGAAAGACTCCTGTGGAAAAAAATATACCATATAAAAAACCAATGCAAGCATAACACAGCATTTAGTTAGTTCTTTTTTTCCTTTTAGTTTCACATTCAAATGTTATTTTTTGCACAAGCAACTAGAGTGTAAAATTATTTTTTGCACAAGCGCACCTTTGATTGATTGACCACACAATGCACTCGCTTAAAATAAAACCGTGAAAAAACAAATAACTAACAGTTTTGCATTGTACTTTTGCTGCAACAATAAAAAACCACCGGAGCAGGCAAACCTGCAACGGTGGTTTGAAGACGGGAACCGCGTCGTTCCCATACTTCCGGTGTGTACTGGCGTTGCCTGTCAGGCAGGCGCGCCCTGTGCCCGGCGCAAAGACAAATGCCCGCGCCCGCTGTATGATTTTATTCAGATGACGCCTGCGTAGCAGGCAAGACCTGTTCTATTGCTATCCTTTGTCCTACGTCTGGCCTTCCGGCATCGGTTACGATCGATTGTCAGAAGGTTCCCGGCTCCCGCATCTTTCCGGGGCGGCACAGGCGGCTTAGCCGCCTCAGATATTCTTTACGCTTATCCAGATAAAAAGCCAGCGGCCGGGAAAAATTGCGCCCAAGCAATCCGTCCACCAGCATCTGACTGACCTCGCGTTCTCGCGTCAGCACCAGCTGCGCCCGCGCAAGCACGTTGCGGTCAGCTTCGGGCATGGCTCTGGCAATCTGCCGGAATGCATCCTGCGCACGTGGCTGGTAGAACCATATATACATGAGGTCAAGGGCGTTAATGATGAAAGCCCGTTCAAGCTCCTTGCCCATCACCCCGCCGCTGCCCTGCAAGCCGCCGGGTTTCGCCAGCTTGATAAGAGCGTCTTCGTCAGGAAACAACAGCTCCAGGCGCGTGTAGCAGTCAAAAACACTGGCAAGCTTACTGCGATAATCCCATCTGCGCATGCGCAGGTTCACCTGGCTGTCGGCATAACCTTCAATGAGAGCGGCAACCGAATCCGAGGCCATCTTGGAAATAACCGCAGCGCTCGGCACAAGATACATGGCCGGATTATCCACACCCAGCAGAAAGGCCACCTGATAGAGCACCCAGTTGTACAGCGACGACACCGGGATGGCCAAAAGGCTGCGGAACAGATTGCCAATGGACGCTTCTTTGGGAAAACCGCGAAACACATTGTGCGCGCACAAATAAATGCCGTTAACAAGGCTGAGCACGCCAAACACCACCCAGGGATTCTGCGCCGCAGTAATGCCGAGTGTTTTATCAAGCAGCAGCACGCGCACCAGCATTTCGAGCAGCAGCACCGAAAAACCCGTGAACATGAGCGAATCGCACAAGCGGCTCACGTTGACCTGATCTTTCCAGTGAATGAGCGTGGAACGCGTTGCCCCCTTGGCAGCCATGACCATCTGCACCACGTTGCGGAACCCCGTAATGCCAAACCAGATAAAGGTGCCGCACCAGGCGAGGAACCACCAGTTCTGCGTGTACATAAAGGAGAAAAACGCCGGGCAGAAGCCCATGAGCACCTTGAGGCAGTTGCTCACAAAACTGTTTAAATAGGCTGGCCCCAGAGGTTCGCTGCTGCCCTTTTCACAGTTTTTGTCCAGCAGGCCGTTGCCGCAGGCAAGGCTCAAGCCGCCAAGGTTGAGCACGTTGCCCTTGGTGCAGATGCGAAAGTCCACGCTGGCGGTCTTCCAGACAGACTGGCGTTCCATACCCATATGGCGGCAGCCGGGCAGATGGCGCAGCAACCGCAAGGCCTTTTGCCAGGGCGAGGGATTGCGGGGTTTGCTGTAACGCACGCATTCTTCAACCGGCGAACACACGGGAATATCCGGCTGTTTTTGATCCCTTGCGTAGAATTTGCGGCTGCGTGCGGGCAGGGTTTCGCGCAGCACAAAACCCATGCCATAGGAATCACGGCTCACCGAGCTTGTGCCAAGGCGTGAACCAAGGGGCTTGTTGCGATAGTGCTCCCACAATTTCGGTACGTTGTGCAGAATATGGCGGAACTTCGCCGCGCGCTCCTCGTCCTGGGTGCTCATGCGGCGCACCATCGTGCGGATCATCTGCTTCACACGCGGGCCAAGCCCTTCATTGAGAGCTTGCTGCAACTCGCTGATAGCCTTGAGGCAGGAGTGCTTGCCTTCCATCCAGCCGCGCATGTTGAAAATTTCCAGATGGCTGATGCTGCCCCGGCTGTCCCACAAAAGTTCCGCCACGTCTTCCACGCTCAGCCCCTTGGTGGTCAGCACAAGGCGGTAGCCGGGGTTCAGTTCGGAAAGTTCGCGGGTAATGTCGCCCACAGAAAGCTGCATGAGCGGCGGCAGGTCGCCGTGCGCGCAGGGCTTGTTGAGGTCGGGCATTTCCGGGTGTTCCAGGGGTGAAAGCCAGTGGTCGGCGATGTATTCAGCGCTCAGGTTATCCAGAAAAACCAGTTCGGCCCTGGCCTCCTCGCTATCGCTCTCGCGCAGCAGGGCTGCTCGTTCACGCAACGATGGCTGCACATGCGCATGCAGCGCCTCGGCAAGATGCAGGCCAGAGGCCTGCCCCCTGCCCACATGCCGCGAAAAACCCTCGCCGGTCAGTTCCGGCACAGTCACTCCCCACTGGGCTTCAAGCTGCGGACGCTGGATTTCGTTCCAGAGTGCAAGGCTTTCGAGCACGCGTTCACGACGCCAGCGCAGCACCTCGCGGCCCCGCTTCATAAGCTCGGCAACCTTGGGGCTGTGCAAAAACTCCAGAAAATCCTCGTTGGAGCTGAAGCCACGGGGAATCCAGAACAGGCTGATGAATCGCCCGTAAAAAGGCATATGAAATTCCAGGCCGATACGCACGCCGATACCGGTGATTTCCGCTGCGCGCAGAATTTCGCGCGCAGCATCGGGCTGTACCCAGTATTCATAGGCCACAGTAAGGGAACGCATACCCTTGATCCACGCGTCCATGATCAGATGGGTGGGTGTTTTGCGCCCCTTGGTGTTGGCGTCGTACACATGGTCGTCAAAGGCAAGCTGATTCCAGCTTTCGGGCATTTCAGGCAGGTGATAGCGCGCAAGCATGCGGCGCACCACGCGCGGCGTACCCTGCACGGTGCGTCGAAAATCGTGAGCCAGCTTGAGCTGCTCAAGCTGGCTGCCGTGAGCGCGCACCATGCTCTTCATGATCTGCATGAGGGCGCGCGCAGTGTTGCGCCGCAGGGCCGAGTGGGCACTGTTGAGCACTTCATCATACAGGGTCTTGAGGGCAAGCAGCCGGTCGCGAGCCTGTGTGCGGCCCGCCTGAAGGTTGCGCAGCAGGTTTATGACGGCATATGCCATGCGCGACACAGGCGAGGCCACCAGTTCCTTGATGCCGTGCGGATGCAGGCTGGGATCAAAAAGAAATGTGTCCGACTGTTTGCCGTCGGATTCCAGAATACGGTTGACCAGAGCCAGGATGTCCCTGTCCTGCTTGTCAAAATAAATACCTTGCATCTTCGCGCACACGGCGGATCTCCTTTCTGCCGCTTCCCATTCAGCCAAATCCTTTGGGGGAATGATCGGCAAGGAACTGTTCCCGCATATTTTCACGGCCTTTTGCTGGCAAAAGGCCGGAGCCAAGCACGGATGCGGCAGCGGTGACGCAACGCGCAAACTGCTTGTGACGGAGTGAACAGCCCTAGTATTTCTTATTACTTACCCTGTGACAATGGCTTCGTCAAACAGAGCTTTTTCCTTACCACTCAAAAAGTTAGGAGCGGGGCATCCTGCCCCGCTCCAGTTTGACGGCAAAACCCGCATGACGGGCTGTAACATATCGGCGGCGGCAAAACGGCCTTACCGAAAAGATCAAAAGCCAGAATGGCAAAACCGCGACTCAAAGCTTATCTGCTCAATATTTTTGACAGTATTCGCCTTTGCACGGCAAACCCGCCCACAAAGCAAACCTGATGCTACAGTTGCCCGCTCCGCAGAAAGTTCAAAAAAGTACAACCACTGCGTCAGGTGAGGGACGGCAACGGATTACTCTACACCTAAAAGGCCTTAGTGCCAAACACCGTATCCCAGAACGACTTTTCCTTGGACGAAGGATCAACCCAGGCCAGCACTTCGCGGCCCATATCCCACGCCAGAGAGCGGGCGATAAAGCCCGAGGGGTCGCCAGGGTTGCGTTCCCTGATGGAGAAAAGATAAAAATCATGCACCTGTCGAGCTTCCATCAAGCCACCCTGCGCCATGGACCAGAGCAAGGTGCCGGAGCGCGCGTCGTACACCTCCATAGCCAGCGAAAGCGAGCTGGAGCCGGTGCTGCCGCCGTCCATGTAGTGATTGATGTACCCCCCGACCACCATTTCCGCACCGCGCTGGCGGGCCAGAGCTATGGCGCGGGAGGGTTCGTACGGCGCGCCCTGCGGCGCATACTCAAGGGCCTGAAAGGCATTGAGCGAAAGCCAGACCTGCCAGACCTGCCGCGAAAGCATCTCGCTGAAGCTCACGGCATTGGCTATCTGCTGCGTGGCACGCAAGGGCACGAACAGGGCGCGGGGGCGCCGCCCCAGAACCATCTGCGGCGCCACGTAAATGGCAGGAGGCTGGCGGCGCACAAAGTTGTTTATCTGAAACTGAAAAGGCGTGCCAAAATCACCAGTGACGCTCACAGACCTGCGGCTGTCGTCTGGCGGCGAAGAGCAGCCGCCGAGGAGCGTAAACAAAAGCGTTGCCAGAATTGTAGCTGCGACCAGCGCCAGCGCAAGAGGCCCGCGCTGGCGCGACACCGCGCCGCCCAAGCCGCAAAACCGGGTATACAGATGGTTCATTGCGTTTTCTCCGAGGCCAGACATGCATTTTGCATGGAATCGAGCAGCTTTTCCCTGGCCTGCGCCAGGCTGTCGTGCAGATCGCGGCGTTTTTCTGCCGGGATGGTGCAAAACGAGGTCTGGCGGGTCATCTGCACAAGGCTGCGCATTTCCCGCTCCAACTGGGCCAGATGGAGCGATTCCGCTTCCGTCAGCGCAATACTTCTTCCGGCCAGTTCCGCCAGGTGCCCAAGGTCTTCGGCCTTGGCGCGAATGGTGTCTGGCCTGATGCTTGCGCCATATTTACGACAATTGCGAAATTCATGCCAGAATAGCGCAATTTTTCGCCAAAAGCGGGCCATGGCACTCCTCAGAATTGGGCAGCCTTCATCACCTGCAACAACAGCGGCGCGAGCAGCAGCACAACAGGGGCAAAGCCCATGAAGGTCTGCGGCCACGTAAGATTGAGAACCGTGCGGCAACCCACAAGGACGCAGGCGACCATCCAGATAAAGCCAACAATGGAACCCAGCAAAGGCACCACGCACAACAACGAGGGGGCTGCCGCATAGGCCGCCACCTGAAACACCAGCGAGAATTCGGGCTTTTTGCCCGTTATGAAGCCATAGGTAAAATGCATCAGCGCCGTCAGCACATAGAGCTGCACCACAGAAACGCCTGTTTTGATCAGGATGGTCATGGGCAGGCTGAGCTGGGGCGAAAGCAGAATGAGCATTTTTTCCAGCTCGGGGTCAGAAGCGGCGCTGGGTGCCATGAGCGAAAGAAAGATGCCCGACCACACCCTTTCGATAACAACCTGAATGACGCTGATGATCAGATAGAACACCAGCGGCCGCACCTGCGAGGATTCGGCCCGCATATGGGCAAAAAAGTTGTGCGCGCCAAACATGACCCGCATGCAGGTGTGGTAAAAGGCGGGTATCCAGCCATCCGGCTCAGGCGCGGCATCCCAGGGATTGGCTGGGCCGTGCTGGCCATCGTCCTGATTGTCTTCGCGGTCGTTTTCAAACCGCGCGGATTCACGTGCATAGGCCGCGCTGGCCTTACGGCTGTCATCAGCATCATCGTCTTCCGGGCCAAAAAGTCCGCGCTGCGAATTACGATTCTGCTGATTGTCGTCATCCCGGTCGCCAGCGCGTTTTTCACTGCTCTTATCGTCACGCTGACCAAAAATATTTTTGCCGCCCAGCAGCCCCCACAAGTTACCGATATGCCTTTCTTCCCCAGTATCCGCCTGGGGAAATTTTTTGCCAGACTGCGGCCTTTGCGCGGGTTCGGGGCTCTCGCTCCGCTCGTCATCCGAATAGGAAGGTTTCTGCACGGAATGACCGGGAACAATGGCCCCAGGGGGCAATGGATCATCATCGCCCGACTGCCAGGCTCCCCGCCCATGCGGTTCCGCACCCGAATTTTCAGGCCGCGCAGCGGCGACTTCGGAATCTTCACTGTGCGGAGGATTTTCAACGGGGTGTTCCGGTTCGGACAGCACATCCATCACGCCAACGCCGGGAACCAGACGGAACCGGCAGGCGCAGTGCGGGCATGTAGCTATAACTGCCTTGGAGGGCAGACGATCGGCGGGCAATTCGCGGCTGAAGCCGCAACGCGGGCAAGTAATATTCACAAAGAGCTCCTAGGCTGGCCGGTAACACCGGCACATAATTCACCGTCACTTTAGCCGCAGGCACCCATACTGGCAAGTGCCGCCTGCCCTCTTGCAACATTGCGGCGCAGGATTCGGCAGCAAGCCCTGTGCCCCGGATTTTGCAGCGCTGCAAGCCGCAGAATGCCGGGTGGAATTGTTGACAGCACCGTGAACAACGTCTATTTTGGCGGTTCAAGGGGAGTAACTGGGTTCTTGAAACCCGGGCGACATCAACAGCATGGCCTTATGGCCTGGTGTCGCCGTCGGTACAGCCGATTAGTGAGACCTTGGCGTTACATCGCCAAGGTCTTTTTTATTTTTTAAGGAGAACAGCATGACCATTCGCGCATTACGCCCTTACATCATTGCCGTGGGCATGACCCTGCCCGGCATTGGGCTGCGTTTTCTGCACCCTGACGTTTCGCCGCTGTTGGTGGCCCTGCTCTCGGGCATGGCTATTCTGGGCGCGTCATTTCTGCTCACCTGGGCGTGTGAAGTCGCCCAGATGGACATTCCGCAGGCTGTGGCCGTGGCTGTGGTGGCCTTTATCGCCGTGCTGCCCGAATACGCCGTGGACATGTACTTTACATGGATGGCGGGCCAGCACCCCGAGAGCGCATACTCCCACTACGCCATTGCCAATATGACCGGGGCCAACAGGCTGCTCATCGGCCTAGGCTGGTCGGCCATTGTGCTTGTTTTTGCCAAACGGTTCCATTCGGGCGTTTCCCTGCCGGACGACAAACGCACGGACGTGCTCTTTCTCGGCCTGGCGACCATTTACGCCCTGTTTATTCCGCTCAAGGGTTCGCTCACCTGGGTTGACGGCGTTGTGCTGCTGGGCATCTATATCTGGTACATCTGTATTATCGCCCGCAGACCCGTGGAAGAGGAAGAACCCGAAGGCCCCGCAGCCCTGCTGGCCCATTTTGCCAAAAAGGTACGCCTGCGCAGCGTTATTCTTATTTTCCTTTTTTCGGCGCTGGTCATTTTGTGCAATGCCGAACCCTTCAGTGAAAGTCTGGTTGCCAGCGGAAAGCTGCTTGGCATCAACGAATTCCTGCTGGTGCAGTGGCTTGCGCCTCTTGCCTCGGAGTCGCCCGAATTCATCATTGCCCTCATGTTTGCCTCGCGGGGCAATGCTTCGCTGGCTCTGGGCAGTTTGCTTTCGTCCAAGCTCAACCAGTGGACCCTGCTTGTGGGCATGATCCCCGGTGTCTACGCCGCGTCATCCGGCTCGCTTTCACCCTCCATAAACCTTGACACTCACCAGTTTCAGGAAATACTACTGACCGCCGGGCAGTCACTTTTTGCCGTGGCCCTGCTGGTGGATCTGCGCCTGCATGTCCGCGAGGCCCTGTGGCTGTTCATCCTGTTTGCAGCCCAGTTGCTCTCGCCGCTCTACGACACCCAGGTTGAAGCCCTGCTGGGGCTTGCGCACGATCCTTTACGCCTGCACTATTTCTTTGCGCAGGTGTATCTGGTGCTGGCGGCGGTGCTGCTGCTCAGAAACTGGCGCGGCCTTTTGCGCCTGCGTGAAGGATTCAAGGTTTAAAGCTATTGTATTTACCGCCCGCATGTGTTCCTGTGCCAGCACATGCGGGCTTTGCCGCAAAACCCCGTCGGTCAGATTTTCTGACCGCTACAATGGATGAATATGCCCCGCCTAGTCTTTTTTCTGCTTCTGCTTTTGCCGCTGCTGGCATGCGCGCAAGCCGCCCTTGCCGCCCGTCTGCCCGAAGTGCAGGCAGCGGGGTCACTGAAAGCTGAAACTCCTGTTCAGGGCATTAAAATAATACCGGCCCGCAAGGATTCCGCGGACGCGCCGCCCACTTCGCTGGCCGCTGCCGACCCCAATGCGGGTTCAGGCCAGCCCCCTCAGCACCCGACTAATGTGGACAAAGACAGCCCTGCCGTAGCGGACACTCCTGTCGCGGCAGATGCCGCACCAGCGCCGGCAGCAGTGGAAAAAGCCGACAAGAAAACCGCGGCAGCCATCATTTCCGGTTCTCGCCGCCCTGGCATCATTGAACACCAGATCGTGCGCACCAACCGGGAAGACAAACCGGATATCAATCTCAGCTATCCCTCGGTCGGCATCCGCGCAGTGGACGCCAATATCCGCGAATGGGCCACTGGCATAGCCGACGCCTTTGAAGAAACCTTCAATTCGCCCGGTCTGTACCCGGATGAAAACCGCCCCGTTCCTGAACTGTGGTGTTCCTATTCTCTAAGCCATCCTTCGGACAAGGCGCTGAGCATCACCTTTGAAGTCTGGACGTACACGGGCGGCGCACAGGGCAATCTGGACATCATGACCCTGAACTACAGCCTGCTGACAGGCCAGCGCCTGGGGCTGGTGGATATTTTTGAAGATCCGGACGCGGCCCTTGCCATCATGTCCGCATGGTCGCGCAGGGAGCTTTTCCAGCGCCTCGGCGGCATGCGCCAGGAGCAGTACCTGCGCACAGGCCTTAATCCCGTGCCGGAAAACTTCGCCAGCCTGACCCTGACGCCCTCGGGCATACGCATCAACTTTCAGCCCTATCAGGTGGCCCCTGGCATGGCTGGCGCGCAGAAGGTGGAAATCCCCATTGAAGAGCTCCAGCCTGCGCATCCCCTGATGCTGCTCTGGGGCAAATAACACCCCTCGCCGTCGCGCGCTCATATATGCAAAAAGCCCCTTTCGGGGCTTTTTTTTTGTGAGCAGTCGCCAGCTTGCACGGCGGCAATCAATCCAGACCGCGCAGCTTTTCGCGCAGCAGAGCGGCCTTGGCAGGGCCGATGCCAGGAATCTTGCACAAATCATCCACACCTGCGGCCCGCATGGCCTCAACACTACCAAAGTTGTCCCAGAGCAAACGCGCCGTGGCAGGGCCGATGCCCGGCAGACGCATCAGCTCGCCAGACAGGGCTGCACCTTGACGCGCCCGGCGGTGTCGGCCAATGGCAAAACGGTGGGTATTATCGCGCACGTTCTGCAAAAACAGCAGTTCCGGGCCGCCCTCGCGCAGGGGCAACGGATTTGCGCGGTTGGGCACAAAAATTCTGTCAGCCACATTGCCCGCGCGGCGGTCGGCATGGCCTTCCTCATCCCTGGCCTTGGCAATGGCCGCGAGGGCAAACAGGTCTTCCTGCCCTGCCTCGCGCAGGGCGCGCTGCACGGAGCCGAGTTGCCCGCGCCCGCCGTCTATGAGCAGCAAATCCGGCCACGGCGGGCCGCTCTCAAGCCTGCGCGCCACCCATGCATACAGGGTTGCGTAGTCATCCCCGCTGTCAGGCATGGCATAGGCCCGGTACTGCGAACGTTCGGGCTTGCCGTCCTCAAAAACAACCATGCCGACGCGGGTCTGCTGCCCGCCGGTGTGGGACACGTCCACGCATTCAATGCGCATGGGCGGGCCGGGCAGGTGCAGAGCTTTCGCCAGACGCTCCAGAATGTTCTGATCCGTTTTCTGTTCCTGACGGCGGGCTTCCTCCCGCGCGTTGGACTGCGCAAGGTCTATGAGCTGGTTGTCCCCCGCATTTTGCGGCGGCACAATGCGCACGGCTCCGCCCCGGCGATCGGCAAGAGTCTGCTCCAGCGTCTCGCGGGTCGATGCGCCGTTTTCACCTGCCTGAATGTTTTCATCAGTTGCCTTGTCGCCCTCTGCTCCCTGCTCCTCTTCCTGATCGGCGGGAATCCAGGGCAGCAGGATACGCGGGGGCGGCGTGGCCTGACTATAATACTGCCCCATGAACGACCACAAAAGCTCCGGCGCGTCTTCAAAGGTCAGGCCCGACCAGTAAAAAGCCCGACCGTCCGTCACGGCCCCGTTGCGCACAAAGATAAGCCCCAGCGCCAACCCCTTATCCGCAGAGAACAGGCCCACCACGTCCATGTCGCCACCGCCGGGCAGCACGGCGGCCTGCCGTTCAACAGTGCTTTCCACAGCGCGTATCTGATCGCGCAGGCTGGCGGCCCTTTCAAATTCCAGTTCTTCGGCGGCCTGTTCCATGGCGGCGCGTAGCCCGCCAAGCAGCTCGGCGGAACGCCCCTGGAGCAGATCCGTCACCTTGCGCACGTTTTCGTTATATTCCTGCGATGTCACCATGCCCATGCAGGGCGCGGGGCATTGCCCCATAAAATGATACAGGCAGGGGCGCACACGGTTTTTCATGGCCTTGTCGGTGCAGCGCCGCAGGGCAAAGGCCCGATGGATGAGTTTCCACGTTTCGCGCGCCGCCAGAGCGGACGTGAACGGGCCAAAGTAACGCGCGCCGTCCCGCCGCGCCTGCCGCACGATTTCCAGCCGGGGAAAGGGATGCTTTGGATTGATGCGAAAAAGCACGTACTGCTTGTCGTCGCGCAGCACGATATTGTAGTGCGGCCTGTGCTTTTTGATGCAACTGGCTTCCAGCAGCAGGGCCTCTTTTTCCGTGGTGGTGGTCAGGTACTCGATGCTCTCGGCATGCGAAAGCATGGCCCGCGTCTTGGCTGGCAGGCCTTCTGGCCGAAAATAGGAGAGCACCCGGCGGCGCAGTACACGCGCCTTGCCCACATAGATAATGCGGCCCTTGGCGTCCTTGTACAGGTAAACGCCAGGAGTAAGGGGAATGCTGGATGATTCGGGCTTCTGCATGACAAAAGAATGGGGAGTTAAAGAAAAAAAGCAAGTGCGGGGGAAAAAGCCAAAAGGCTTCCATCCCCCGCGCTCCTCCTGCAAAACTGGCGGGCGTCTGCTTCCGCAGCCGCCAGAGCAATTTTAAGAATTGCCCTAAATCAGACCCTTCTGCATCATTTCGGCAACCTGGGCCACGTCCTTGTCGCCACGGCCAGAGAGGTTCACCAGCAAAATGCTGTCCCCAGGCATGCCGGGGGCCATCTTCATGGCGTGGGCCAGCGCGTGGGAAGATTCCAGCGCCGGGATGATGCCTTCATGCCGCGAAAGGGCAAAAAATGCGTCCAGGGCTTCCTTGTCTGTCACGCTGACGTATTCGGCGCGGCCCATATCCTTGAGCAGTGCGTGTTCCGGCCCCACTGAGGGATAATCAAGCCCGGCGGAAATGGAATACACTTCGCCCGCCTCGCCCGCAGGGTCCTTGATCATGTAGGAATTGAAACCGTGCATGACGCCGGGTTCGCCCAGGCAGAGGGATGCGGCATGCTCGCCGTAGCTGTTGCCGCGACCGCCGGGTTCCACGCCCAAAAGGCGCACGTCCGTATCGTCAAGAAAACCCGCAAACAGGCCAATGGCGTTGGAACCGCCGCCTACGCAGCCAAGGCAGGCGTTGGGCAGGCGGCCAGTTTCGGCCAGCATCTGGGCGCGGGCCTCGCGCCCCACCACCGACTGAAAAACGCGCACCATATAGGGGTACGGATGGGGGCCAACGGCAGAGCCGAGCACATAGAACATTTCCGGATCTTCAATCCACATGCCCAAGGCTTCGTCCACGGCTTCCTTAAGGGTACGCTGACCACTCTTGGCCGCCACAACGCGCGAGCCGAGCATCTCCATGCGGATAACATTGAGGTGCTGGCGCTCAATATCCACTTCACCCATGCAGATGGTGCATTCCAGCCCCATCAGAGCCGCTGTGGCCGCAGTGGCAACACCGTGCTGGCCTGCACCGGTTTCTGCAATAACGCGCTTCTTGCCCATGCGTTTTGCCAGCAGGCACTGCCCAAGGGTATTGTTGATCTTGTGCGCGCCCAGATGGTTGAGGTCTTCGCGCTTGAGCCATATCTGCGCACCGCCAAGGTGACGGCTCAGATTGGCGCAGTGGAATACCGGATTGGGCCGCCCCGTGTAGTGGGAGCAAAGATAATCCAGCTCTTTCTGGAAGGACGGATCCGCCTCGGCGGCCTTCATGGCTCCGGCCACTTCGTCCAGACGGGCCTTGAGAGGCTCGGGTACGAACTGCCCGCCGTAGGCCCCAAAAAAGCCCTTGCTGTCAGGAATGCCGTAGGGGGCGGAATGCTGGCTCATGCGATCTCCTTCTTCATGCTGAGTTTCTGCAAATATCTGCGGCCTGCGCGGTTTTCAGCCTATGAAAGGTCATCCGGCGGCGGCATTTCAAAAAACTTCGTCACTCTGGCGTGTTGCCCGTGCCATGTCAAGATGCCGCCCCAAATACCCGCGCAGGGCGGGACTTTTTCGGTTTATCCGCGCTTTGCGCGGCACAGCCCGCAACCTTGCCCGCAGAGGCGCTTTGCCCTATAGTCTGCCTCTCTTTTACAGACCTGAGAGCAGTTAACGCATGAAGTGCGTTAACTGCTCTGCAAGGATTTTCAGGAAAATCCTTGCCACGAAATGAGCGCGGGCAGGCTTTGCCTGCCGTAAGCGGGCATTTCAAGTGTTAAATGCTCTAGATGTGAGGCGGAGGATCCATGCTTGACGAAAAATACACTGGCAACGGCAAGGTTGTGCTGCTGGCAGGCGGCGGAAAAATCTATACGGATATCGCCGCCCGATTTGTGCGCAGCGAGCGCGAGCTGGAAGAAATTGTGGCCTCGCCCTACTCGCGCCAGATAGTGCAGAATATTCTCGATTCCGGCCACAGGGCCGCGCTTGAGTTCGACTTTTTTCTCTTTGGTGTTGAAGGCTATTCGCGCGTTACCGAAACCCAGCTTGTGCGCAAGCGGCTGGCCTCATACCTCATCAAATCCGGACGGGCGGAACTGGGCGGCAAGCGCCGCTATTCCGTGGTGTATCCGCGCAGCGTGGCCGAATTTTCCGCGCAGGTGACCCTGCCCGACGGGCACACGGCAACCCTCAGTGGGCACGATCTGGCTGACATTTCACGGCAGTGGTATGATGCAGGCCTTGACGCGGGTCTGCCAGAAGAAGATTTGCGCTACCTGAAGCCACAGGCCACGGAATTCAAGGCCATCATCGGCATGAACGCCCACGCCCTGCTCGACTGGTTTGCCATCCGCTGCTGCCGCAATGCACAGCACGAAATACGCCATCTGGCGTGGCAGATGCTGCGCCTCAGCCGCAAGGCCGCGCCCGACCTCTTTGCCGGTGCAGGCCCAAGCTGCGTGCAGATGGGCTATTGCCCTGAAAACAAGCGCCAGCACGCCCGATGCGTGGGCCGAGTGCTCACCAAGGAACAGGCGCTTGAAATGCTGCGCTCGCATGGCGGGCAGCAGACCAGCGCGGAAGACTTTACCGATCAGTAAGACTCGCCCAAAAGGCGTGTAGAAAAGTTTTGCGGTTACGCGCACATTGTACGCGTAACCGCATTCTCTTTTGCTCGTATGGGGCTCTTTAAAAAAAAGTTTTGCCCACCGCTGCGGCCTCATCCTGACGTGCCTGATCGGCCAGATCTTCGGGGGCGGCATCCAGACCGTTGACCACAGCCCCGATCATGACCCCAAGGTGGCTCATGGCAAGCCCCAGCCACCAGATGCGGTAAAAATCATGCCCAAAGATGCCGTTGACCAGCCAGCCGCCAAAACCGATCCAGAACCAGGCGGTCATGCGCCAGTAGATGCTGGGGCTTTTGCTTTCAAGCTCTGCCAGCAGGCGCGGGCGTATACGCTTGTAGCCCCACCAGATGAAGCCCAGCAAAAAAATCATGCCCAGCACAAAGCCAACAATGCCGTGCGCGTACAGCATATCCAGATAAAGGTTGTGCGGATGGCTGATGGTGATAACGTCTTTTTCAGGCGCAAGGCCGAGCGCGCGGAAGGCCTCGTTATAACGGCCCGCTCCGGCTCCCAGCCAGGGATGTTCGCAAAACACCTGCCATGCCAGATGCCACAGGCTCCAGCGGCCATCGCTCTCCACCGCGCCCAGCCCGGCCCGGCCCTGTAATACGAGCACAGCCAGCAGAATGCCCAACGAGCCCACGGCAAGCTTGAAGCGTCCACGGCCCCCGCGCAGCAGCACCCACAACCCAAAAGAAACAGCTACAGCCAGCGCACCGCTACGGCTGCTTGCGCCAATCAGCAGGAAAAACGCGGGCCAGAGCGTTGCAAACCACAGCAGGGCCGAAGCCGCAGGCGTGAGGGCACGGCGCAGGATAAACCAGAGGGAAAAGGCAGGAATGAGCGCCAGGGCTATGTAGTTGCCCACAGTATAATCGCCGAGGCTCCCCGTGAGCCTGCCCGCATTAAGGGCGTAGCCCATGATGAAATCCGTGCCGGTCAGCGCCTGGTGCAGGCCGTCCAGCCCTTCCCAGAAGCAGGCCAGCACGCAGGCCCACACAAGGCGGCGCAGGTCTTTTTCGCTCCGCACGCATTCCATGCCGATAAACGGCAAAATAAAACCCTTGTTGATGCCTGTGCCCGCGTGGAGAAGCGAAGTCCATATGTGTTCTGAAAAAAACACGCCAATGCAGATCATGGCCCACAGGCAATAAAAAAGCGGACGCGCATCAAGCCTGTGCAAAACGCTTTCTGTCCAGCTGTAGCGATAATAGAGCAACAGAAAAACAAAGCAGATTACTGGCAAAACCTCACGCGCGCCGTACCCTATGGGAAAGGAGGCCAGCGAAATCCAGAACGACCAGAAAAGACAACGGCTCCACTGCACATCAGACGGATTGCGCAGTGCGCAAAGCAGGCGCTCCCGCACGTGCAATCCCCGGTTTTTTGCTTCATTAAATATATTCAGCACAGCTCATGCGCCCTTTGTTTGGATACAGATTATGGCGCAAGATGTATCCGTTGACGGGCGTAAATTCAAGTAGCAGTAAAGTCCTTGCATTAGGGAAACAGGCAAAATATACTTTTGCGATAAATTATTTCACCATTGAGGTACAATATGGCCAGATTTACCGGTTTTGACGAAGTATTCAGTGCACTTTACGTTGACTTCGACAATATTTACACCCGCTTTCTTGAAATTGACCCCGAGGCGGCCAGGGCCTTTGGCTCTGTTCCATACCGGTGGGTGCGCTGGATTGAAAACCATGCGCTACGCATTCTGTACGGCGAAGGCGTACGCCGCCGCATCCTTAAACGTATGTGCTACCTGAACCCCCAGCGCTATCAGGAATACCGCAATCCCTTCATCCGCAGCGCATTCCAGGTGGTGGACTGCCCGCCGCTGACCACCCGCGGCAAGACCAGTACCGATATCCATCTGGTGATGGACTGCATGGACGACCTCTCGCACTCCACCCACTTTGATGAATTCATCATTCTTTCCGGCGATGCGGACTTTACCCCCCTGCTCATCCGCTTGCAGGAACACGCCCGCCGCACCCTGGTGCTTTCTGTGGGCTATTCTTCGCCCGCATACACGGCTGCGGCATCCTGGCGCATCCGCGAAGACTGGTTTTTGCAGCAGGCCCTGCGCGACGAGCGCGCCGATGAGGTGGACGACCAGCCCATCCCTGTAGCGCCCACACCACCCATTGCCCGCACCGCGCATGCCGCGCCGCCCGCCCCTGAAAAAACCCCTGACGATGAAGACGAAGGCCCAGCCCCCGGAAATGCGTGGTAACTACCCGCAATCTGTCAGACCAACGGCCCGAAGCGCTTGACGCCGGGAGCCGCCAACGCTAAAAAGTGAGACGCTCTTTTCTGGTTGGTAGCCCGCCCTACTGGTGCACCCCGCGCTTACCGGCGAACCACGGACCGCCGCAGCCTGTTGCCGTTTTCAGTGATTACGGCCACTTGTTTACGGCGCAGGCGTCCCCCATGACGCATACAGCGGCGGGCCTGAATCATAAAACCTGGTTAGGAGGTCCTATGTTTCGCCGTGTTATTCTTGCCCTGATTACCCTTGCCCTGCTCTGCGGGCCGGCGGCTGCCGCCGAAAAATTCATTGTTGCCAGCGACTGCACATGGCCCCCCATGGAAATGCTGGACGCCAACAAACAGCCTGAAGGCTTCTCCACCGACTACCTCCGCGCCATGGCCAAGGCCGCCGGCTTTGAGGTTGAAGTGCGCAACATCGCGTGGGACGGCATTTTTGGCGGTGTGGCCACCGGACAGTACGACATCGTGGCTTCCTCGGTGACTATCACCCCCGAACGTGAAAAGCAGTTTGACTTCTCCGCTCCTTACTATGAAGTGGTTCAGGCCGTGGTGCTGCCCGCTGGCAAGAGCATCAAGACTCTGGCCGACCTCAAGGGCAAGAAGGTCGGCGGCCAGATCGGCACCACCGGCATCTTTGTCATGCGCAAGGCCAATGCCAGCGCGGACATCAAGGAATATGACGATGTGGGCCTGGCTATTCAGGACCTCGTGGGCGGCCGTCTTGACGCCGTTATCTGCGATGATCCGGTTGCCATGTACTATGTGAACAAAAAGCCTGACACCGCTGGCAAACTGAACATTTCGTTCAAGGCCGACGAAAAGGAATACTATGGCTTCACCGTCCGCAAAGGCCGCAAGGACCTCGTGGAAAAGCTGAACAAGGGCATTGCCGCTGTGAAGGCTTCTGGCGAAGACCGCAAAATTGCTGAAAAGTGGCTTGGTAAATCCAACTAACGTTCCGTTTTCGCGGGGCGTTCGGGCTTGTCCTGGGCGCCCCGCCGTATTTTAAGGAGTGGACATGATCCGTCGTCTGTTGCTGGCCCTGGTTGCCGTTTCTCTTTTGTGCAGCCAAGCCATGGCTGCTGAAAAATTCATTGTGGCCACTGACTGCACCTGGCCCCCCATGGAAATGCTGGACGCCAACAAGCAGCCCATTGGCTTTGATGTGGACTTCATCACTGCCGTTGGCAAGGCCGCCGGTTTTGAGGTTGATGTGCGCAACATCGCCTGGGACGGCATTTTCGGTGGCGTAGCCACAGGACAGTACGACATCGTGGCTGCCGCCACCACTATCACTGAAGAACGTCAGAAGCAGTTTGACTTCTCTGATCCCTATTATGAAGTTGCACAGGCCGTGGTGCTGCCCGCTGGCAAGAGCATCAAGAGCCTGGCTGACCTCAAGGGCAAGAAGGTCGGCGGCCAGATCGGCACCACCGGCGTGTTTGTTATCCGCAAGGCTGGCGTGACTGTTGACCTCAAGGAATACGACGACGTGGGCCTGGCCATTCAGGACATGCTGGGCGGTCGCCTTGACGCCGTGATCTGCGATGATCCGGTTGCGCTCTACTACGTCAACAAAAAGGCCGACACCGCTGGCAAGCTGAACATTTCTTTCAAGACCGAAGAAAAGGAATACTACGGCTTTACCGTGCGCAAGGGCCGCAAGGACCTGGTGGAAAAGCTGAACAAGGGCATCAAGGATGTGAAAGCTTCCGGCGTGGAAGCCCAGTTGCTCCAGAAGTGGATGGGCGCCTCCAAGTAGTTTGCTTTTTTTCGTGATATTTTGGTGGCTTCCGGGCTTTTGCCCGGAAGCCATTGCATAAACCAGGGCAATCCCTTACACCACAGGGCCAGCCCGTTATAACCCACGGCACCCCGGCACGGCCCAGCCGTTGCCTGCTGCCAGCCTCAAACGCCTTGTCATGAAGGACTGCGATGCACGATAAAAAAGATGGAAGCAAAGGCAACATCATTATGGTCACGGATGGCGCGTCCATCCCCGACCCACGTGAATGGCGCCTGATAAACGCATGGTCTATCGCCCTGGTGGGCGCGCTCGGCACCCTGTTTACCCTCTGCACGATCTGGCCCGAGCCATACCTGCGCATTCTGCTTTACCTGCCGGACGGCGTACTGATCACATTCAGGATCACCATGCTTTCCATCTGTTGCGCAGTGCCGCTGGGGCTGCTCACGGGGCTTGGCCGCATTTCAGACAACCGCCTCATAAATCTCATCGCCTCCACCTATGTGGAAGTGATACGCGGCATCCCTCTGCTGGTGCAGATATTTTACATCTACTACGCCCTCTCGCGCTTTGTGCAGGTGAGCGGCGTTACCTCTGCAGTGGTTGCCATCAGCTTTTGCTACGGCGCCTATATGGGCGAAGTGTTCCGCGCGGGCATCACGGCCATCAACAAGGGCCAGACGGAAGCCGCGCGCTCGCTGGGCTTCAACCGCTACCAGACCATGCGCCTTGTGGTGCTGCCCCAGGCCATGCGCACCATTCTGCCCCCCGTTGGCAACGAATGCATCGCCATGCTCAAGGATACCTCGCTTGTATCCATCATGGCCGTGCCGGACATCATGCAGCGCGCGCGCAGCTTTGTGGGCACCACCTATCTGTATTTTGAAACCTACACCATGGTGGCAATCATTTATCTCATTATCACCCTTGTGCTCTCCAAGGCTGTGAGCATCATGGAATCCAGGCTGAACTACTATGACGGAAAATAGCGCCGCCCCAATTATCTCCATCAATCACGTCTGGAAGTACTTTGGCTCGCTGCCTGCCTTGCAGGATGTAAGCCTGGATATTGCTCCCGGCGAACGTGTGGTCATTATCGGCCCTTCCGGCTCCGGCAAGTCCACCCTGCTGCGCTCCATCAACAGGCTGGAACAGATCGACCAGGGCAGCATTATTGTTCAGGGGCAGGATATCCAGAGCGATGAGAACAACATCAACGAGATGCGCCAGAACCTGGGCATGGTTTTCCAGCAGTTCAATCTTTTTCCGCACAAGACGGTACTGGAAAACCTCACTCTTGCCCCGCGCCACCTGCGCAAGCTGTCTCGCGAAGAAGCCGATGCCCGCGCTCTGGGTCTGCTCAAAAAGGTAGGCATCAGCGACAAGGCCAATGTTTACCCTGCCATGCTTTCGGGCGGACAGCAGCAGCGTGTTGCCATTGCGCGCGCTCTGGCCATGCAGCCCTCCATCATGCTCTTTGACGAACCCACCTCAGCCCTTGACCCCGAAATGGTGGGCGAAGTGCTGGACGTTATGGTGAAGCTGGCAGAAGAAGGCATGACCATGGTTTGCGTAACCCATGAAATGGGCTTTGCGCGCACTGTCGCCGACCGCCTCATCTTTATGGATCAGGGCCAGATTGTGGAAATGGGCAAGCCTGAAATGCTTTTCACTGCCCCCCGCCATCCGCGCCTGCGGCAGTTTCTGAATCAGATTCTGTAGTCCGCTTTTGCTCAGGAGGGGCCTTTGCGGGCAAAGGCCCCTCCTGCCATGCCTCCCCCCGCCCTCATTCCCTCCATCCCTTATGAGTTGCACCAGCAGCCTCGCCCTCAACGGCGACAACAGCAAGGGAGTGACCAAAGCCCATGAACGCCCCACACCCACACAGCCTTACCGTGGCCGTTGCCGTAAGCGGCGGCGTAGACAGCCTGTGCGCAGTGGTTATGCTGCACAATGCGGGCTATCAAGTATTGGCCCTGCACGGTCTTTTTTTGCCAGACGGCCCAACCATTGCCCCCGCAGGACTGGCCGAAGCTTGCGCCACGCTTGGGGTTCCCCTGCATGTGGCAGACCTGCGCGCAGCCTTTCAGCGCGAAGTGCTGGGTCCCTTTGCCGCAGCCTACGCACAGGGCCGCACACCCAACCCCTGCGCCTACTGCAACCGGGCCATCAAGTTTGGCGTGCTGCTCGATACCGCACTTGCTCTCGGTGCGGACAAGCTTGCCACCGGGCATTACGCCCGTCTTGTTCCCGGCCCGGACGCGCCAACAGCTGCGGGCGAAGGTGAAACTTTCGAAACCTATCCCCTGCTTGCCGCCGCTGTGGACGCCGCCAAGGATCAAAGCTATTTTCTCAGTCTCGTGCCGCGTCAACGGCTGAACAGCGCCCTGTTTCCGCTTTACGGACAGAACAAAGAGCAAACTCGCGCCATTGTGGCGGCAGCAGGGCTGGCTGTTCCCCTGCCGTCAGAGAGTCAGGATATCTGTTTTGCCCCGCCCAGAGCGCAGGCTGGCATATCGGCTGCCGAGGCTTACCGCCCCTTTCTGGAACGGCACTGGCAGGCGGCTGGCACCATCGCGCCGGGACCGGGGCCTGTTCTATTGCTGGACGCGGCGGGCAACAAGCGCGAAATTGCCCAACACAAAGGGCTTTGGCGCTATACGGAAGGCCAGCGCAAGGGCCTTGGCATTGCCCATACTGAGCCGCTTTTTGTGCTGACCAAGGATAGCGCGAGCAACACCCTTGTGGTTGGGCCGCGTGCTTTGCTGGGTATACGCACCTGCGTGACCGGGCCAGCTAATATCGCATTGCCGCCTCATCTTTGGCCTGACACGCTGCTTGTACGGCTGCGGCATCGGCAGCGGCCATGCCCGGCGAACGTGCAGGTTGAGGATGCGTGTCTACGTATAGTGCTGGCTGAGCCGCAGTTTCCCACGGCTCCCGGTCAGGTGGCAGCGGTTTATGACGAAGAAGGCCGCGTGCTGGCTGCGGGTGTTGTGGAGGAGATGGCCTGAAAATTCACTCAGGTATGTTTCCTTTATGATGGGTGTGGGTGAGCCTGTCAGGCTGATTTACGCAAACCCGACTTTTACGGCCTGAATGCGTCAGCGCCGGGATTTTGATGCTCACGTACATGAGTACGCTGCGCTCAAAATCCCGGCGCTTCCTTTTCAGACCGCTAAAACCGTATTTTGCAAATTCGCCCAACACTAACCATCGCCTCCGCTACGCTCCGGCGAGTCTAAGGAAGGCGACTTCACGACCAGCTCCTGATGACGAAGAATATCTATACAACTCGCGAGGTATTCGTCTGATTACGGTTGAATGGAGCACAGATTTACCGAAAATAAAGTAAAAGTGAAAAAAGCGCTTCTTTTGTTATCTGGACTATGCATGGTCATCCCAAGAGCTTTTTTTCGTCTACGTATTTCAAAAAACAGTGGACAAAAAGTTATAGACCTAACAGTTCAGTGATCACCAAACGCCCACAAGTTACTAAAAATGATACAAAGCCAGCACCTGAACCAGTAACTGTACAATGGTATCCGGCTGAAACGGAAAATCATCCAAAGCGAAAACGGACTATGGCATTTACGCGGCGCGGAGGGAGATCACCTGAACGAGCGGAGCGAGGGAAGGAAGCTCCCACAGCTACAGCCGCATTGCCCTCGCCACCTAACGACAATTGGAAACCTTTCCCAAAGGGGTGCTTCGGGGGGGATGCAAGGGGGGCCGAGAAGGGGGCGTAGCCCCATAACCGGCCCCGCCTTGCTGCGCGCCGCACAGGCGTCCCAAACCCCGCCGGAAGGCGGAAAATTGCGCCCGAAGGGCAGAAAAAAATAGTATCGTACAGATCGGCCGAAAACGCGCCTCATCTACGCCCAAAATATATCCCAAAACGTAAAAAGCCCCCGGCTCAAAAACTATGCGTTTCCGTCGGGGGCTTCACTCTGGCTTATAGGACAATATCTAGTGCAACACCTGCGCCTTGCGGAAGTTCACATAGGCCTCGCGCATGGCAATGTAGGGATCGACAGCCACGGTGTTCAGGTCTTCATACAGAGGCAGCACATCGCCAAGGGCGTTGAACCGCAGGCCGCCGCCAACGCCAAGGCCCAGTTCTGTGGGTTGCAGGTAGAAAAGCGGGTCGGCAAACAGATCACCAGCGCGGCCCACAGTGTCGCGCACGGAGCTTGGGCCAATGATGGGCCAGACAATGTAAAAACCATGCCCAAGGCCCCAGCGGCCGAGAGTCTGGCCAAAGTCTTCGCCTGTGGGATCAATGGGCACAATGGTTTTGTGTCCCTTTGCGACATCGGCAAAGCCCGCGCTGGAAGTGGTGTTGATGACAAACCGCCCAAATTCCACCCCCGCTTCAAAAAAGCGGAACTGCAGAATGTTGTTCACAAAACGCACAGGAAACAGAAGGTTGGAAAAGAAATTTTTCAACCCGGAACGCAACTGGTGCGGCGTGACGGTTTCCCATGCTGTGTAGGTGGGTTTGGCAACGTAGAGAAAGAAAATGTCGTTGAAGTGGAACCAGAACCTGTTCCAAGGCTCAATGGGGTCAGAAATGCTCTGGATCGGCTCGTTGTCGTAGTCGTCCAGGGTATTGTCTGCACTCATGGTTCCGTAGGGCGTTACTGTGATGGCCCCAGGCTGAAGCTGAGGTGACTTGCCGTACACAGTGGAGGGTGCAGGCGCCTGACTGGGGGCCGCACTGGCTGGCGCATGCCACAAGCACAGCAGTGCGGCCAGCAGAAAACCGGGCACATAGAGATGTCCCGGCAGCGTTGAGGAGTAGCTACTGGCCATTGCCCTGCCGGACCTCCTGCGCCTTGGCCTTGACCCTGGCAATAAGCTGGTCAGGGCTGCCGGTGTTCAGAATGTCCTGAAACTGGGTGCGATAGTTTTTGACCAGGCTGATATTTTCAATCAGCACGTCATAAACAAGCCATGATCCGTTTTTGGGGAGCATGCGATAAGCAACGGGGACTTTCTTCGAGTCCTTCATGGTGATGATTGTGCGCACTTCGGTGCGGTCGCCCTTGGGGGACGAAACCTCGCCAGTGTACACGACCTGCTCGCCATTGTAGCCGTCAATCTTGCTCAGGTAGGTATTCAGGAGCAGTTCGGCAAAGGCATCGCTGAACTGCTGTTGCTGCGCCGGGCTGAATGTGCCCCAGCGCGGCCCCACCGTGCGCGAAGAAAATTCTTTGAAATCAAAAATGTGCAGGACTTCATCTTCAATCTGCTGGCGTAGCGGGCGGCGCGTGGCAGGATTGACGTAGTCGGGGTTCTTGATGGAGTTGAGGATGCGGCTGATGGAAGTCTCCAGCGCCAGCTGCGCAGGAGAACTCGCACTGGCCGCGCCGGGCAACAGCGCAACCGTCAGCAGCGCAAGCAGAAAGCCTGCGGCTATATGGCGTGTGATCGCATGAATGGTCATTGTTATTTGACTCCTCCGAAGGCGTACTTGCCGATGAGGGAACCGAGGTCAACGGCGGATTCCGTTTCAGTAATTGTGTCGCCAGCCGCAAGGACATGCTCCGAACCACCGCGCGAAAGGCTGACATATTTGTCGCCAATGAGGCCACTGGTACGGATGGAGGCGATGCTGTCGTCCGAAAGTTTCAGGTCTTTGTCGAGCCGCAGGCGTACCACTGCCTGATTGCGCACCGGGTCTGGGTCAAGACCAATGCTTACCACGCGGCCCACCGGCACCCCGGCCATTTCAATATCCGCCCCGACCCGTAGGCCGGAAACAGAATCAAAGTTGGCAGAAAGTTCAAAGCCCTGCTGGTTGAAAACTTCCATCTTGCCCAGCTTGATGGTCAGGTAAGCAACGCATACAAGGCCGAACAGGACAAAAAGGCCCACAGCGGTTTCACGAACAGTACTCATAAGGTTCAGGTAGCTCCACAGATAATTCGGCAATAAGATCAAATCTCAGTATAAGTGCGCCATGACAAAGTTTCAAGCCCTACTGTTGAGTAGGGAATCGCGAATCGCCTGGTTATCGCAATTTATTATGCAGGCGGCGCATTTTTTATGATGCCAGCCAGCGGTCAAGGGCCTGCCGCACCGCCGGATCTGGCGCTTCGCCCATGGCGGCCTGCGTGTCGCCGGGTTCGCGCAGCAAAAATTGCCGCAGATACGGGTCATTGTTTGCTTCAAGCTCGGCCAGCGAGCCGGAAAAAAGCGCGCGGCCTTCGCCCAGCACCAGAACATGGTCGGCAATGGCCCGCAGGCTGGCAAGATCGTGGCTGACCACAATCACCGACATGTTGGTATATTGCCTGCGCATGGCAAGCAGTAGTTCGTCCATGCGGGCGGCGGTGATGGGGTCAAGGCCGGAGGTCGGCTCATCGCACAGCAAAATGCGCGGTTCGGCCACAATGGCCCGCGCAAGGCCCGCGCGTTTGCGCATGCCTCCAGAAAGCTGGTTGGGATAAAAATCGGCAAAATCTTCAAGACCCACCATGCGCAGCACGCGCAGGCCCGCCTCGCGAACAAGTTTTTTGGGAAGGTTCAGATGTTCTGTGAGGGGCAGGGTGACGTTTTGCACCAGCGACAGCGCGCCCAGCAGCGCGCCATCCTGAAACAGCACGCCCATGTTGCGGCGCATGCGCCGAAATTCTTTTTGGGGCAGGGCAAAGAGGTCTTTGTCGCCTATGAGCACATGACCAGCCTGTGGGCGCGAAAGGCCGATAATATGGCGCAGCAGGGTGGATTTGCCGCAACCGGAACCGCCAAGAATTACAGAAACCTTGCCGCCCGGAAGCACCGCATTGACATCGCGCAGAACCACATGCTCGCCGTAGCCCACGCTAAGAGCCCGAAATTCAATGTCCCATGCCTGCATGAATACCGCCTGTCGCCTCTGATATGGATTATCGGTTGGAGCAGATTATCATTGGAAGTATGCATCTGCTCTGCACGTTTTTTTGTAAAAACTCCCGCTAAAAAATATTTTGCCAGGCGAATCCGTTTCGCCTTCAAGCAAGTATTTCAACGTGAGAATGCCTTGATGTAGGAGCGCCGTCAGCAGGTGGATGGCCTGCGGGCCTTGTGACGCTTTGTCAGTATAACGCAGGGAGGCAGGAGGAACAAGTGCGGTTGATGCGCAACGCTGGAGGCACGGTCGGCGTGATTTTGCGAAGTTTGGCTGGCTGCGCGGGGGAGTGACCCGTCTTACAAACGGGATTCTCCCCCGCCAGACATCTCAAAGTGAATATGCGTTAGTCGGTGGGCATATCGTCGGGGAAGTCCGCGTTGGCATAGACATTCTGAACGTCGTCATTGTCGTCCAGCGCGTCCATGAGGCGCAGCACCTTCATGCCCACTTCGGCGCTCACAGCCACAAGATTCTGCGGAATCATGGCCAGTTCGGCTTCCTGCATGGCAATGCCGGCAGCTTCCAGCGCATCGCGCACAGCGGTGAAATCGGCCATGGCGGTGTGGATGGTCCACACGTCCTCATCATCGATGACATCGTCTGCGCCGGCTTCAAGAGCGGCTTCCATGATTTTGTCTTCGGGGTAGGCCGCCTTGTCCACGGCGATAACGCCCTTGCGGTCAAACATCCAGCCCACGCTGCCATTTTCACCCATGGCGCCGCCATGTTTGGTAAAAAGGTGACGAACTTCGGCCACGGTGCGGTTTTTATTGTCAGTGGCAACTTCCACCATGATGGCGATGCCGCTGGGCCCGTAGCCTTCGTAGAAGGTTTCTGTCAGGTCGCCGCCTGCGTCTTCACCCGTACCCTTGCGGATGGCTGCCTCAATCTTGTCCTTGGGCAGATTGACGGCCTTGGCGGCGGCTATGGCCGCGCGCAGACGGGAGTTGCCCACAGGATCGCTGCCGCCCTTGGCTGCGATGATGATTTCTTTGGCGGCCTTGGTGAAAATCTTGCCGCGCTTGGCGTCCTGGCGACCCTTACGGTGCTGGATATTGGCCCATTTACTGTGACCTGACATAAAACCTCCGAAACCTCATGTAGAGTATGTTTATATACCCGGCGGCGCGTCGTCGGCAACTTCGTGCGAAGTTTCCCCGGCGGTTTCGCCCGGCATGTGCGCCGTTGGGGCCGCGCCCGCCTGACCACGAAAACCAAGGCCGACAAAAAATGTTTCCTTGCTTTCGGCCCGCGAGCTTTTGGGCTTGAACGATTTGACCGCATCAAAAGCTTTGCGCATAGGTGCAAGCAGCTCCTGAATATCCGGCCCCATAAAAATTTTGACCACAAAGCTGCCGCCCTTTTTGAGGTGCAGACAGGCTACAGCCAATGCCTCAACCGTAAGCTCAAGAGAACGGGCCTGATCCGTAAAGCGCGTGCCCGTAGTGCGCGGAGCCATGTCGCTGATGACAACGTCGAAAGGCCCCAGCTCCTTGAGCTTGGCTTCAAATTCGGCAGAGCGGTTGAACACGTCTTCCTGCATGAATGTGACCTGCGGCGGAAACACCGTTTCGGTGCTCTGAATGTCGCAGGCAAGCACAAGTCCACGCGTGCCGACCTTTTCCGCTGCACCCATGGACCACGAGCCGGGGGCCGCGCCAAGGTCGAGAACCCGCTGGCCGAGGCGCAGCAGGTGGAACTTGGAGTCCAGCTCCTTGAGCTTGTAGACCGAGCGGGCGGGATAGTTCTCGCGCTTGGCCTTCAGAAAATAATGATCTCGGTATTCTTTCATGGTAAATTCCAACAGGGGATCATACCCTTTTTTCTTGCGCTCGCCAAGTGCGCAGTGCAGCCCCTCGTGATGAGCCGCGCAAAATTGCTGAACAGGTTGACCTCCAGGATTTATCAGGATATTTTTTCAATAAGTTTCCAGAACCTTTGATCTCGCACACTATCACCAGTAAGGAGAGGCTATGAAACGGATTCTGTTGGCCGCTTGTCTTGCGGGTTGCGCGCTCGCCTTTGGAGCGCAGACGGTACGGGCGGAAAGTGTTAAAGTTCCTGTGAACAAGATCAGCAGCGAAGGTGTTGGCGAGGCCATCGGCTTTGTTGTTTTTGAGGACGACGGCAAGGGCGGCATGGATATTATGGTTGATGTCGTCGGTATCCCTCAGGGCGACCACGGCATGCACGTGCATGAAAATCCTTCGTGCGCGCCCGCTGCCAAGGATGGCGTCAATGTGGCCGGCCTTGCCGCCGGGGGGCATTATGATCCCTCCCACGCTGGCAAACATGAAGGCCCCGGCAAGCATGGGCACAAGGGTGATCTGCCGCTTATAACCGCCGATGCGCAGCAAAATGTGAAGGCCAAGTTGCATGTGGCTGATCTGACCACAACCGACATCAAGGGCCGCTCGCTCATGATCCATGCTGGCGGCGACAACTATTCCGACCAGCCAGCTCCCCTTGGCGGCGGCGGGGCGCGTATCGCCTGCGGTGTGATCCAGTAGGATTATGTTTTTTGCGTTCACGCGGCAGAGAAGTTACCTGCTTGCGTGGATAGTTCATGCATTCCCTTGTGTGGGTCTTGCAGTTCTGGCAATGGCGCGCCATTATCGGCGCAAAGTATGCCAGCCACAGGGGAGAACCTCCGGCTGCCGTAATCGGCGCGGAGCTTAGGATTATTCTGCCCCGCTTGCTTGCCGCAGCGGGGCTTTTTATTGATGGGACAGTTCCGCAAGGAGCCTGCATTGGCGGAGAAGAAAATGGCCGAACAAAACAAACGCCCGCAGCGGGTTCGCCTGCTGGATTTTGCGGGCCGGGCCGTGAGCCTGCCCGATGGCCCGGAAGCCTGGACCTGCCGGGGAGAGGGAGATGCCGTGCTGCTGCTCGGGCTGGGGCCAGAATCAGGAGCAAACCTGCCGCAGGTTTTGCCCCTGATTACCAATGCTCCCGCCGTATACTGGCTGGAATCCCCACTTGTGGCCCGCGCCATGGAGGTATGGAGGCTGGAGGCCGGGCTTTTGCCACGCGAGCCGTTGCCCGCCAGCTGGCGCGCGGTCACCGCAGAGCAGGCAGCGACTCTGGCCGGGCAGTGCCTTTGCTGCTTTTACACGCCCGGCTTACGGCTTGATCCTGATTTTTGGGGGCCATTGCTGGGCCGCGTGGATGCGACCCTCGCCCTTCCTGCATCTGCTACGCCGAGTGGGCCCATGACGGCAGCGGGCAGGGGAGGCTTCCCTAGAGTTGGGGCAGGCGCGCGCGGGGCAGTTCTGCTGCCGGGTAACGATGGGCAGTTGCTGCATCAGGAATTACGCACGGCTCTCGCCGGGTGCGGTTTCGGGCCGGTGGTGGATGCCCAGCCTCAGCCTGTATCTGACATGAGCGGAAAGCGGGCGTCCCGTGAAAATGATTTCTTGGCCCGCTGGCGCGTCCTTTTGCGAGGAGGCAATCCTGCATTTATGCTCTCGGTCAACATGCGCGGGCTGGACGCTGACGGGCGCGTTTTTGAGCTTTGCCGGGCCCTTGGGATTCCCGTTGCCCTGTGGTTTGTGGACAATCCCTGGCATGTTTTGTCTGGTGTGCGGCTGCCCTGGTGGCGGGATGCCCATATTTTTGTGACGGATGTCAGCTTTGCGCACGGCCTTAGAGAACATGGCGCGGGCCAGGTTTTTCATCTGCCCCTGGCTGTTGCACCACATATGTGGCGCGATCTGCCGAGCTTTGCTCCGTCATCAATTAATATGGAGCCGCCCCTGTTTGTGGGGCGTTCCGCCTTTCCTGAAAAAGAGCGCTTTTTTGCTGCGGCCAGTGTGCCGCAAGCTTTGGAGGCTGAGGCCGCAGCGCTGCTTGAGGCCAGCACTGGGCCGCAGAATGCGCCGCATTTTTTCTGGTGGCACGACAAACTGGGGGGCAGGCCGTGGCCTGGTTATGATGTGCGCCGTCCGGGCCTCGGGGCCGAGCGTTGCGCGCAGGCCAACAGAAAACGCTGGCTTTTAGCCGCAGGGGCTGGCAAGGGCGGGCTGCGCGTCATCGGCGATGACGGCTGGAAGCCCCTGCTGCCTGGCACGGAAATACTGCCGCCAGTGGATTACTATACGGCACTGCCCGAAGTGTATGCGCGGGCAGAAGCCGTGCTGAACGTAACGAGCCTCCTGTTGCCGCACAGCTTGAGTCAGCGCCATTTTGACGTTTGGGCCAGCGGCGGATTGCTGCTCAGTGATGCCACATCTGGATTGGAAATCTTCCCTGCGGAATTGACCGAACCCATGACATTGCGCGGGCTGAGCGACTTTATGGTCAAGCGCGCATGGTTTCGGGCGCATCCGCAAGCTGCGTATGATCTGCGGCGGGCATGGCGCGAGCATCTGCGCGCGCAGCACGGCTATGAGCAACGTATTCAGCAGATTATCGAAACTTTTGCCTGACAGGCGGCGGAGGCTGGATGCACAGCTGAACAGGAGAAAGGCTTGACAAGTCGTGCGGTTTTGCCTATTGCTCATTTCCTGCGTTAAGCTTTCCATTGTGGGGAAGTAGCTCAGCTGGGAGAGCATCGCCTTCGCAAGGCGGGGGTCGAGGGTTCAAATCCCTTCTTCTCCACCACAATATCAAGGGGTTACGGATAATACCGTGGCCCCTTTTTTATGCGTTACATGTCCGTAAAGGCAGCTGTGCGGACTTTGAGGTTTTGTATGCACGGCGGTCAGATTCCGTACGGAGCCTGTATGCGTCAAAATACATTGGCAATCGGGCTGCAAGTTGGATAAAAGATATGCATTGTTCTTTTGGTCTGGAATGAAAAGGGCAATGCATCAATATAATTCAGAAGAGGGACGTCATGGGCAATTCACTTTCATGCTTCAAAGCCTACGATATCCGGGGCCGTGTGCCGGGTGTTCTCAATGCGCCGCTGGCGCGCGCACTGGGCAGGGCCGTTGTTGAAATACTGGGCGCAAAAAGCATTGTGATTGGCCGTGATGCCCGGCTTTCCGGCCCCGAACTGCGTGATGCGCTGGCCTTTGGTTTGCGTGAGGCCGGGGCGCAGGTAACGGACATCGGCATGTGCGGCACGGAAGAAATCTATTATGCCGCCGCCAACCAGCCCTTTGGCGCGGGCGTCATGATTACGGGCAGCCACAATCCGGCGGACGAAAACGGCTTCAAGCTGGTGCGCGGCGGGGCCATACCCATCAGCGGCGATTCCGGCCTGTTTGCCCTGCGCGACCGCGTGGAGGCCATTCTTGCCGAAAACGGCGACTCTGCCGAGTCCCTTGAAGTCTCCCCTCTGCACCATGCCTCGTTCCGTGCTGACTATGTGGCCTGGCTGCTGGAATACAGTGGTACAGCGCAGCTTGCACCAATTGCTGGACGCAAGCCCCTGAAGATTGTGGCTGATGCGGGTAATGGCTGCGCCGGACTAGTGCTGAAAGATCTGATGGCCTCGTTGCCCTTTGAATTTGTCTGCCGACAGATGCAGCCGGACGGAACTTTTCCCGATGGCGTGCCCAACCCCCTGCTGCCGGAACGCCGTGCGGCTACAGCCGCTGCCGTGCGCGAATCTGGTGCGGACATGGGCGTTGCCTGGGACGGCGATTTTGACCGCTGCTTTTTTTATGACGCGGACGGCAATTTTATTGAAGGTTACTACTGTATAGGCCTGCTGGCGCGGGAGCTGCTGCTGCGTGTGCCTGGCGGCAAGGTGGTGCACGACACCAGAGTGTACTGGAACACCCGAGAGGTGGTGCAGGCCGCAGGCGGGCAGCCCGTCATGGGCAAGACCGGACACGCCTTCATGAAGGAACGCATGCGCGCCGAAGATGCCGTGTATGGCGGCGAGATGAGCGCGCATCATTATTTTCGCGATTTTGCCTACTGCGATTCGGGCATGCTGCCCTGGCTGCTGGTGGCCTCGTTGCTGCATCGCACGGGCAAGCCCCTGGCCGCGCTGGTGGCAGAACGCATGGAGGCCTATCCGTGCAGTGGTGAAATCAACCGCCGGGTGCAGGATGCACCCGCGCTCATGCGGCAGGTGAGGGATCGTTATGCGGCTTCGGCTTTGCACGAAGACAGCATTGACGGCGTTAATCTGGAATTTGCCGATTGGCGTTTCAATCTGCGCATGTCCAATACCGAACCCCTGTTGCGCCTGAATGTGGAGAGCAGGGGGAACCGCGTACTAACGGAAGAAAAAACGGCTGAAATACTGCGGTTTCTGGAAGAACAGGGAGGGGCCATACCTGCCTGAGGTAACCTTTAGCGGTCCCCAATAGGCACGGCCGCCGGCGCTTGTTTGAGGGCGGGGGATGACGTAGCATGGGCTCGTTGACCCTTCTGGCGGTGTGTCAGATCGGCGTTCCAGCATTGACGCAATGGTGAGGAAATTTATGCAGAATATTGCCCCTGTGATTCTGTGCGGAGGTAGCGGTACACGTTTGTGGCCGCTCTCGCGCGAGACATACCCAAAGCAGTTTGTGGATCTGGGCGGCGGGAAAACGCTGTTCAGGGATACCGTGATGCGGGCGCAGCACACGCCGGACAGCCTGGAGCCTGTTATTGTGTGCAATGAGGCTCACCGTTTTTATGTGACCGCCGAACTGTACCAATGCGGCGTCCATGGCAAAATTCTGCTGGAACCTGCACCGCGCAATACTGCGCCGGCTATTGCACTGGCGGCATTTGCCCTGACGGAAGACGGCGCAGATCCGCCCATGCTGGTATTGCCCTCTGACCATGCCATTGGTGATGAAGATGCATTTTTTAAGGGCGTAAAAAATGCGGCGGCCCTGGCGGAACAAGGGTATATTGTCACCTTTGGCATCGCCCCCACCGGCCCGGAAACCGGTTTTGGCTACATCGAACAGGGCGCGGCCCTTGGGGCCAATGGCTACAGGGTTGCCCGTTTTGTGGAAAAACCCGATGCGGACAAAGCTACGGGCATGCTGGCCAGAGGCGGCTATTCGTGGAACAGCGGCATGTTTCTGCTGCGGGCTTCTGTGTATCTGAAAGAGTTGGAACGTTTTGCCCCCCAGATATACGCCGCCTGCAATGCCGCCTGGAAGGGCCGCAAGGATGATCAGGCATTTTCCCGCCCGGACAGCGAGGCATTCCTTTCCTCCCCGTCTGATTCCATAGACTATGCGGTCATGGAGCAAACGGGTCTGGCGGCTGTTGTGCCGCTGGGCGTCAGCTGGAGCGACCTTGGCTCGTGGGAAGCCTTTTATCAGATAGGGCAGCAAGACGCCGCCGGCAACGTATGCTCTGGCGATGTCATGACCGAGGGTGCCGAGGATTGCTATTTTAACGCCAACCACAGGCTGCTGGCGGCCATAGGCGTGAGCGGGCTCGTGGTGGTGGAAACGCAGGATGCCGTGCTTGTTGCACCGCGCGACCGTGTGCAGGACGTCAAAAAGATTGTTGGCCGCCTGCAAAGCGCACAGCGGCCCGAATGCAGGCAACATCCCCTGGTGTACCGCCCGTGGGGCAGCTATGAAACCCTTGTCATGGACGGGCGATTTCAGGTCAAGCGCATCATTGTGAACCCCGGTGCCGAGCTTTCTTTGCAGATGCACCACCACCGCGCCGAGCATTGGGTCGTAGTGAGTGGCACGGCAGAAGTGACCAACGGCGATCTGGTTAAGCTGTTCACGGAAAACCAGTCGACCTACATACCTGTTGGCACCATGCATCGTTTGAAAAATCCAGGTGTTATTCCTCTGGTGCTTATTGAAATCCAGTCAGGCTCCTATCTCGGTGAGGACGATATCGTGCGCTTTGCAGATGTATACGGGCGGGAAGGGTAACACGGCTGCCAGTATGGCTGCAGCACGACTGCTGTTTTGACCAGTGGACAATGGTAGTCTTGCAAGGTATTTTACCCGCCTCTTAGCTGGCAGCAGAGAGTTTCAGCCCTCGTAGCTTCACCATTAAAACGATAATATACTAAAATTATGAAAAAAGCGCTTATAACTGGCATCACCGGACAGGATGGGGCTTACCTTGCGGAGTTTCTGTTGCAGAAGGGCTACGAGGTGCACGGCATCAAACGGCGCGCCTCGTTGTTCAACACCGACCGCATTGATCATCTGTATGAAGACCCGCATGTCAATCGGCGGCACTTTGTCTTGCACTACGGAGACCTAAGCGACTCCAGCAATCTTGTGCGCCTTATGCAGGAAGTGAAGCCGGACGAAGTGTATAATCTGGCTGCGCAGAGCCATGTGCAGGTTTCTTTTGAGTCCCCCGAATACACTGCGGATGTGGACGCCCTCGGAACCTTACGCCTGCTCGAGGCCATTCGCATTGCTGGGCTCACGGAGACCACGCGTTTTTATCAGGCCTCGACCTCTGAACTTTTCGGGCTGGTGCAGGAAGTGCCGCAGACGGAAAAAACACCGTTTTATCCCCGCTCTCCCTATGCCTGCGCCAAGCTTTATGCCTACTGGATTACGGTCAACTATCGCGAAGCTTACGGCATGTATGCCTGCAACGGCATCCTTTTCAATCACGAATCGCCCATCCGTGGTGAGACCTTTGTGACCCGCAAGATCACCCGCGCCATGTCGCGCATGGTGCTTGGCTTGCAGGATTGCCTGTACCTCGGCAACATGGATGCCAAGCGCGACTGGGGTCACGCGCGCGATTACGTTGAAATGCAGTGGCTTATGTTGCAGCAGGAAAAGCCCGATGATTTTGTTATCGCCACCGGACGGCAGTTTTCCGTGCGCGATTTTGTCAATGCCGCAGCCGCAGAACTTGGCGTCTGCCTCAGCTGGCAGGGCACTGGCGTGGAAGAAACCGGCACCGTAACAAGCGTTGACGTGAGCCGCTTGCAGCAGGTTGCTGGCAACCGTCAGGGGCTGGAATGCCATCTCAAGCCCGGCGATGTTATTGTGCGCGTTGACCCGCGCTACTTCCGCCCCACAGAAGTGGAAACATTGCTGGGCCAACCGGCCAAGGCCAAGGAAAAGCTGGGGTGGGAGCCGAAAACATCTTTTGAAGACATGGTGGCCGAAATGGCGCGCGAAGATCTTGCCCTGAGCATGCGCGACGCCGTGTGCAAGGTGGCGGGATTTAAAACCTTCAGCCATAACGAGTAGGCCATGCTCAAGGATGCTCTGGTTTATGTGGCGGGGCACAGGGGGCTTGTAGGTAGCGCCCTGTGCCGTGCCTTGACGCGCTCTGGGTATGAGCGGCAGCTCACACGCACCCATGCGGAACTGGATCTGTGCGATCAGGCCGGGGTGCGGGCTTTTTTTGCCCAGCACAGGCCTGATGTGGTGATCCTTGCCGCCGCCAAGGTGGGGGGCATCCACGCCAATGCCACATATCCTGCAGAATTCATTTATCAAAATCTGCAAATCCAGAACAACGTCATCGACAGCGCATACCGCAACGGCTGTAAAAAGTTGCTGTTTCTTGGGTCGTCATGCATTTACCCCAAGTTGTGCCCGCAGCCCATTAAGGAAGAGTCTCTGCTTACCGGGCCGCTGGAGCCAACCAATGATGCTTACGCACTGGCTAAAATCTCGGGCATCAAGATGTGCCAGGCCTACCGCAAGCAGTATGGCTTTGACGCCATCAGCGCTATGCCTACCAATCTGTATGGCCCTGGAGACAACTATCATCCGGAAAACAGCCATGTAATCCCTGCGCTGATTCGCCGCTTTCACGAGGCAAAGGAAGGCGGAGCCGCCAAGGTGACCATTTGGGGTACAGGCAAGGCGTTGCGAGAATTTTTACACGTGGACGACATGGCGGAAGCCTGCGTGTTTTTGCTCGAGAACTATTCTGACTTTGAACACGTGAATGTGGGCTGCCAGCAGGAATGCACCATTATGGAAGTTGCCCGGCTTATTGCCAGGGTTGTGGGCTTCAACGGCGAGATCGATACTGATTCTGCCAAGCCGGACGGTACGCCCCGCAAGCTCATGGATTCGGGCAAGCTTTTGGGCATGGGGTGGAAACCCCGCGTTGGGCTTGAGGAAGGCCTGGGCGATGCGTACAGCGATTTTTTGCAAAACCAGCATAAGCGGGGTTATTAGCGTTTATGGCTCACGAGCTTGTCATTGAGGCCGGTCGCGCAGAGCGGCAATACTGGAAAGACCTGTGGCGTTATCGGGAGCTTTTTCTCATATTGACATGGCGCGATGTGGCTGTGCAGTACAAGCAGACCGTGGTGGGTATTTTGTGGGCTGTGCTGCGCCCTTTGCTGACTATGGCGGCCTTTACGTTTGTGTTTGCAAAGGTGGCAAAACTGCCTTCCGAAGGCGTGGCTCCATATCCACTGATGGTTTTTGTGGCCATGCTCCCCTGGCAGATGTTCGCCACGGCTATCGCTGCCATTGCCAACAGTCTGGTTGCCAACAGTAATCTGATTTCCAAGGTTTATTTCCCCAGGATTATCGTCCCCGCTGCGACCATGGGCGTAGCTGTAGTGGACTTTGTTATTTCTTTTGTGCTGCTGGCATTGATGATGGTGTTCTATCAGTATGTGCCACCCGTGCAAGTTCTGGCTGTTTTGCCCCTGACCTTACTCGCCGCCCTTGTTGCATTGGGGCCGGGGCTTATACTTTGCGCGCTTAACGTAACGTACCGTGACTTCCGCATCATTGTTCCCTTCATTACCCAGTTCGGCCTGTATCTGTCGCCCGTGGGCTTTTCGTCAGGCATTGTGCCGGAGAAGTGGCGTCTGCTTTACGAGTGCAATCCCATGGTCGGCGTTATTGATGGTTTTCGGTGGGCTGTGCTTGGCAGCATGGAATGCCCTGTTCGGGCGCTCTCCATCAGCGTGGGCTACGCGGTTGTACTGCTATTTTGCGGCATCAGAACTTTTCGCAATACTGAACGCACTTTTGCGGACGTTATATAGGACGAGTAGATGAAACCCATCATATCAGTTGAAGGGCTCGGCAAGAGCTATACCATCCGACACGAAGGGCAGACCCGCTACAAGTCTTTGCGTGAGGAACTTTTTAAGCTGCCCAAACGCCTACTCAGCAGGGGCGGGCAGAGTCAGGAAGAATTCTGGGCGCTCAAGGATGTGAATTTTGACATCATGCCGGGTGACCGCGTGGGGATTATCGGGCGCAACGGCGCGGGAAAATCCACCTTGCTCAAGCTGCTCTCGCGCATTACCGAGCCGACAACCGGGCGCATTACCCTGCGGGGCCGGGTAGCCAGCCTGCTCGAAGTTGGCACGGGCTTTCACCCGGAGCTGACGGGCCGGGAAAATATTTTTCTCAATGGCGCCATTCTAGGCATGAGTCGGGCCGAAGTTCGCCGCAAGTTTGATGAAATAGTGGATTTTGCCGGGGTGGAGAAGTTTCTGGATACCCCCGTGAAGCGCTATTCCTCCGGAATGTATGTGCGGCTTGCCTTTGCCGTGGCGGCCCATCTGGAGCCTGAAATACTTATTGTGGATGAAGTGCTGGCTGTGGGTGATGCCGAGTTTCAGAAGAAATGCATAAAAAAAATGGAAAAAAGTAAGAGCGACGATGGACACACCGTTTTGCTTGTAAGTCATAATCTAGCCATTGTTGAAAATTTGTGCAGTTCAATTTTTGTTGTTGATAAGGGCATGGTGCGCGGATTTTCAGACAATAATGCCGCAATAAAAAATTATATTGGGCACAATGCGATTGATGTTGCGCAAACAGAGTGTGAGCTTCAAGGTCATAAATTTAGATTTTACAGCACTGATGTTCATGGAAATCAAGTTGTAAAATTTAAAGTAGGCGAAGATATTATTTTTAGATTCGATTTTGAGAAGAGCGATTTTTTTCTTTCACAGATGAATTTTAACGTTGCAGTGTCATCAAATGAAAGCCGTATTCTTACCGTGAGTAGCCTTTTGATGGAAGGTAATGGCTTTGAGATCAATGGTGGCGATCGGTTGGTTGCAACGTTGGAAAAAAATTATCTTGCACCAGGAATATACACTGTTTCACTTGGCGCCTATGCAAATCGTGTCTTTTTGAAGAGTTGGGATGTCCTGCTGTCAATAGAAATAGTTGAAACAGATTATTATAAAAATGGAAAGATCCCGGACGCCGGAATGGGTTTGGTTTATCCAGACTTTACGTGGAGCAAGCTGAATGGCTGTGATATCTAATGCTGTAAAGAGATTGAAGATTGGATTGCGGGCTTTGCAGATGTCTTCTCGAGCCTGTCGATTCGTTGAGGCTGCTATTGCAGAAGACAGGATTATGCAATCTCTGAACAGACAAATTCAGTATATCCCAACCCCCACAAAAAGGGTCGAAAGGGCTGATGTGGATTATGTCTGGCAATTTTGGGGACAGGGGATCGAAAATGCTCCTCCGATAGTCAAGGTGTGTGTCAAATCTGTTTCTCATAATCTCGCGCACAAAAGGCATGTTGTGCTCAGTCGAGATACTGTTTGTAACTATGTTGATCTTCCGGCATATGTCTGGGATAAATACGAAAAGAAAATAATACCTGAGGCCCATTTTTCTGATATAGTCCGGTTGATGTTGCTGCGTAAATATGGAGGGACATGGATTGATGCCACCGTGTTGCTCACAAAACGGCCCCCAGATGCGTTTTTTACTGCACCTTTTTTTTGGTTTTCCTGCCCTCCTGAGAGCCTTTTAGGTGGGAGCAGAATACTGGGGTCTGTTTGGTATCTGCATGCAGCTAAGGGGCAAGAGCTTGTTCGAGCATCGCTTGATGCACTATTAGAGTACTGGAAAAATTATGATTACTTAGCTCATTACTACATTTTGCATTTAATTTTTTCTAATCTCATAGAGAATTATAAAGTGCTCTGGAAAGAATGGGAGAGTATTCCATTCTATAGTAGTGTGCCACCACATGTATTGCAGCTTGAACTATCAAAGCCATTTAATCAAAGTCGATTTGAGGATATTCTCGAAATGTCCGCAGTGCATAAATTGACATACTATGGAATTAACGGCGATAGGGAAAGCGGTATGATGACATTTTATGATTATTTAACCACTAGGTTTGGAGAGGGCGAAGATGTTATTTAGCCGTTCAGTTGTCAAAGAAGTGCCGTTAAAAAAGATTCTCCTTGGGGGTGAAAATGACCTTCCTGGGTATAAGTATTCATTGATGACTGGAAATTTCGTGCGTCCTTCCACTCGTGTAGAAGATGGGCCGCATGCGCTTTTGTTGAAGCAGTATGATAAAATTGGCGATAGTATATTCGACGATGAGATATTTAAAAAAACTGACTATTACATTAATGCTAGAGATTGCATTGAGCTTTTTGGAGAGTATTTTCCGAAAATTACCTCTGAAGACAAAATATTAAATTGCGCACAACGCTTTGTAAAGCTTTATAAAAATGAGTCAGTAGATGGATTTTTGTCCGAGGGGCACTCCAAGGATGGTGAAATTATAGAGTTGGCGCCGATTCAAGACTCTGACTGTTATCAGCTTATACAAGGTAATCATCGGTGTGCATTTGCAGTCGCGTCTGGGAAAAGTCATATCAAGGCAAAAATTTTAAAGAAAAAAATTACAAGGACACCAGTTCAATTTCTTTTGGAGAATTTGCAGTGGGAAGATGGTGACCGCATCCTTTACCAGCCTTTGGCGTGCCCTGAACTTGAAAGTCGTTGGGTGCTGGCTCGTCGTTGTTCGGATCGTTTTGGAAAAATGCATTCTTTTTTAAAGAAAAACTGTTCCGATGCAAGGTCAGTTTTGGATCTCGGCTCTTACTATGGTTGGTTTGTTAACGAGTTTGGTAAGGCTGGATATGACGCGTTTGGTGTTGAAAAAGACAATACAGCGATTATGGTAGGTAATATATTTTTTGAAAAAACGCGAAATAAAATTTTTAAAAATGAGATTGTGCGTTTTTTGACAACTTGCGAACAGTATGACGCAGTTTGTTGTTTAAGTATAATGCATCATTTTGTTACAGGCCGCATTCCTGGTGTCGCAGAGCACATGTTGCATCTTCTTGATGATGCAACGAAGTCTGTTTTGTTTTTTGAAATGGCAGATTCACATGAGCAGTGGTTTGCAGAGAGCTTGGCGGGCTGGACAGTAGACTCGATTGAAGCTTGGGTGCTTAAAAATTCTACATTTGAACATGCAGTCCGGCTGGGTGCAGACAATGATGGTGTTGGAGCTTTTAAAGGAAATTTTGGGAGGACTTTAATAGCTTTCACTCGCTAGACTTTAGGTTTACAGAACCCGATGATCATCCAGAAATTCCCCCCTTGCACAGCTTATTTCGGCTGCATCTGAATAAGCTGTGCAAGGCTTGGTCGGTGCTCTTACTTTCAGGAGTAAAACAACACTCTGTTATAAGCTTGCTATCTACCTTTCTTTAACATGATTGCGCAATTGCATCTTTAGTTGAACATGTGATTAGCGACAGGGCTCGTTATGTATATTTTTTATGCAACTATTGCTGTTTAGTTGATTGTTTGTGAAAATTAGGAGATTTTTGCATGGCTAAACTTAGCTTGAAAAATATTTTGCCTGGTCCTATCAAGCGCTGGATAAAGTTAATACCGAAAACTCTTCTGTGCAGTATATTTTTTTTGTTGAGTAAGTTGCCTCTTGGCTCTCTGTTCAGAAATGCTGGTGTATGGGCGCTTGAACGAAAATTTTTTCGGGTGGCGGAATTTATTGCAGTCGTTCTTTGCAAGCAGCAGCGGATGCAGGGGGGAGGGGCTTCACCTGATTTTTCCTGCTTTGGTAGTAATGATGTGGGTCAAATCAGGCTTTCAGTGATTATTCCGACATATAATCGCGCGGACATGCTTCCGGGCCTTTTTGAATCTCTTTGTCTACAGACTTTGAGTAATAATTATTTTGAAATTATTGTTGTAAACAATAATTGCTCCGACGAAACGGATTCTATTTGCGACAGTTATAAAAGTCGGTTTCGTTTTTTTCGAGTTGTTTATGAGCGGGATCAGTCGCTCTCAGCTGCTCGGCATGCGGGCTGGAGGGCTGCAAGGGCCGAAATTTTAGTTTTTTGTGATGACGATATTGAAGCTTTCCCTAGCTGGCTGGCCGCCATTGATAACGCATTCTCAACTAATGCGAGACTCGGCTTGGTGAGCGGAAATAACATTGGTAAGTTTACCTCTCCGTTGCCAATCTGGTTTGACATGTTGTGGAGCCAGGATACTTCTGGAATAAAAATTAATGTATATTATTCATTGCTTGAAGGTGTTGAAACGCCAACTTTTATTGCAAATCCTCAACTAGTCTTTGGCTGTAATTACAGTATTCGACGTAAGGCGCTTGAAGAACTTGAAGGATTCGAACCTGATTGCATGCCAAATGTGCTTTTTCAGGGGGGGGGGAGACTGGACCGAGTTTGAAGCTTAAAGATAACTGGCTTTTTTTGCTTCACCCTGATGCCTCAGTGTATCATAGAATGCCAGACAGCAGGCTTACATTCGAGTATTTGCGCAAACGTTCAGTTTTTTTTGCGGCAACACAGTTATATGATGCTTTCAGAAATTGTATATTACCGCCAAAATATTTGTTTGGGGATAATTTGTTGTGCAAATTGGGCATTGATTTACGCGCGAGTGTAGAACAATTAAGGATTAGCTATATTACGGCCCTGCTGAACTTTTCTGATTTTAGAATGTGGGTTACACGCAGAACATACTTTGATCATGAGATGCCTTCGCAAGAACTAATTTTGTGGGCAAACAAAACACTTTCAAATGTAAGCTGGCATGCACCAGTTGAAATTTTACAGCGCTGATTTTGAGTTGCAGGTGCTGTTTGTCTTTGAATTTTGTGCTTGGTGCGAAAATTTAATGTTTGGATAAACTGACTTTGGTCGGGCACTTCATTGATAGTTTTCATGCCATTTGGAGGCTTTCTTGGCTAAATTTCTTCCTGTCTGCGAACCGCTTTTGGCAGGCAATGAACTGGCCTATGTAACTGAGGCTGTTTCCACTGGCTGGATTTCCTCTGCTGGCAAATACGTTAAGGCCTTTGAAGAAGCCTTTGCCCAGTACTGCGGTGTTAAGCACGGTATCGCCGTGAGCAATGGCACGGTCGCCCTGCATCTGGCCCTTGTTGCTCTTGGAGTGGGCAAGGGAGATGAAGTTATCATCCCCGATTTTACTATGATGGCCTCCGCGCTCGCTGTTTGCTACACCGGGGCAATGCCGGTTTTTGTGGATGCCGATACGGAAACCTGGAATATTTCGCCAGCCGCCGTGGCCGCAAAAATTACCCCGCGCACCAAGGTTGTCATGCCTGTGCATATTTTTGGTAATCCCTGCGACATGGCCGCTCTTGAAAGTATCTGTGCTGACAAAAATATTATCCTTTTGGAAGATGCGGCCGAAGCCCACGGTGCCTCTTTTGGCGGTAAGCGGGCTGGCGGTCTTTCCCGCATTGCAGGATTCAGCTTTTTTGCCAATAAAAATGTAACTACAGGTGAGGGCGGCATGGTAGTCACAGATGATGACGACCTTGCCCAGGCCTGCCGTTACTACAAAAATCTTTGTTTCCCTCTGGATGCGCCGCGTACCTATCTTCATGCGGATATTGGCTTTAATTACCGTATGAGTAATATCCACGCGGCAATAGGCCTTGCACAGACCGAACGGGCCGATGACCTCAAGCAGCAGCGCCAAGCACACGGGCTACTTTATCGAGAGCGCCTGGCTGAAATTCAAGGTGTTTGTCTGCAACAGGATCAGCCTGGTGGCGAGAATGTGTTCTGGATGAATGGGCTTGCTGTTACGCCTGAATATGGCCGTTCGCGTGATGAACTCGTTGCGTACCTCAAGGAGCAGGCCATAGACACCCGCCTGTTCTTCAACGGCATGCATCGTCAGCCTGCGCTTGAGAAATACGGTTGCGATTGTCGCGGTGCGTATCCTGTTTCTGATATGTTAGCAGATAATGGCTTTTATCTGCCAAGCGGGAGCGGTTTGTCGAATGATGATATACATCGCGTGTGCGATGTGGTGGCCGCGTTCAGAAGATAATCCTGGAGATCAGAATGTCAGTATTTGGTGACTACGCGCGTTATTACAATCTGCTGTATAAAGATAAAGACTATCGGCAGGAAACGGGCTTCGTGCTTGAGCGATTGAAAGCATGCGGCTGCAATCCGCGTACGCTTATACTGTCTGGATGGCGCTGAAAAAATGAAGATTCGCATAGCAGTTATCAGTCGGATGGAGCGGGAAGGCGGAGGGAGCTTTCAGTACGGAGCTTCTCTGCTAGAGGCTTTGGCAAAACTGCCCAAAGATCAATATGAAATTTGCTTCTGGTATAACAGTGCCGCACTCGATGGCTTTGTAGAAAAGTTGCCTTATTTGCATGCGAAGCCAAAATGGTATTTTGTGCAATTACTTCGTGTTGTCATGAAGATTGCTAGAGTTGCAAATAAAATTTTAAAAAGCGACAGGATAAAAGACTGGCTGGAGTTTGATGCCCTTATTCGTGCTGCTCGTGCATGGAAGCCAGATATTTGCATATCGTTGGAACAGTCATATAATCCTCTTTCAAAAAACATTCGCGTAATTGGTCCTGTGCACGACCTTATGCACCGTTATGAAAGCTCATTTCCTGAAGTTGGCGCACCCGCGGAATACGAAGCAAGGGAAAAGCTCTTTAGTCGCCATGCGAGAAATGCTGCCGCTGTACTTGTAGATTCAAATGTTGGAAAGCAACAGCTTATTGAAAGCTATGGCATTTCGGCAGACAAGGTACACATTTTGCCTTTCGTTGCCAGCCCTCTCCTCGTAGAGTCAACATCTCCCCCACAATCCTTTGCTGGTGATCACGACCCGTTTATATTTTATCCGGCACAATTTTGGCCTCATAAAAATCACATGGCAATAATTCAGGCACTTTCGCTACTGCCAAGTGATTTGCCGCTGCACTGTGTTTTTGCCGGAACGACAGATAAAAATGCTTTTGGTCCTGTCCGCAATGCTGTTAGAGACGCAGGGCTCGAAAATCGGGTGCATATTCTTGGATATGTGCCTGATGCGGATGTTGTGTGGTTTTATAAAAATGCATTTGCGTTGGTGATGCCAACATTTTTTGGGCCAACGAACATACCTCCCTTGGAAGCTATGCAATATGGCTGCCCAGTAATTGTCTCAGGAATTTATGGAATGCCAGAACGCTATGGCGATGCAGCTCTTTATATCAATCCTAAAAATCCCGGGGAAATCGCTCATGCAATTTCTCGGATTGCATCTGAGCCGGGTTTGCGGCAGCGTCTTATAAGCAATGGCTATGCACAGGTTGCTAAATGGACCAAGGAGGATTTTCAGAAAAAAATTTTGGAAGTTGTTACATCTGTTAGCTCAAGCTTGGTTCGACCCTAGTAACGACAATTTTTTAAGATAGTTGGCCCATGTGTGTGCATGCACAAAAACTCGACTTAAAAGCGGCGCAGGTACAATCCGTGTTGAGGCGTATCGAAGTTGTTAACCTGTCCAACCAAGCCGAACCACCACCAATCAAAATTTTAGATCTTATTTTTTCCAACAGGGTGGCAACCCACGCAGTTGACGTATTTTGTCCAGTAGGGCGGCACCTCTTTCAGGTCCCAATGTACGGAAAGCGGTACTCACCAGACCTGCCTTGATAAGCATTCTCGCTCGATCAATCTCCCACACGTTGTGGAAATGTCGGGCAGCAATACGCGCGTTCTCCCATGCGGCGGAGAACTGGTTTGCAGGGTCTGACGAAATCCCCCCCTCAAGCATGATGCAAACATCAAAATCCAGGCCGACAGCTTTCTGATCGTCCCACGATCTGCATAAAAAATCGTAGTCAGCGCTAATTTTCAGGCTGGCATCAAACTGATTGCTCTCGGCAACATCCCGCCTGATAAACAATCCGGGAAACGCTGCAGGGGCGATGTATTTTAATCTTGAGCGTCCCCCGTTCAACACTGGCTTTGCATAAAGCGTGCAGTTGTCAAGGTTGTCCACCATACGCACTGCCCCAGCGCCGAAAGTAATATTGTCAGGCTGGGCTTGGAGAGTGTTGCTGGCTTTCTCTAATACGTCTTTTTCGGCCAGATGATCATCTGCTCCCAAGAACAATAACCACTGTCCTTTTGCTCTGCGTACAGCTTTGTTCCAAGCATCGTAAATACCAAGGTCACGTTCAGAGGTTATTTGCACCGCAGGCAGGCGGTGTGTTGCGTTGGCAAGGATTTCCAGTGTACCATCAGTTGAAATTGCATCCTGGACAACAAGCTCAAAATTTGTAGCACTCTGAGTTTCAATGCTTTTTAAAAGATTGGAGAGGGTGCTTTCAGCATTTTTTGTTGCTGTAATTATGGAGATGTATGGTGTCATATTGTTCTTTATTGTAAGAGTCATATTTGCTGGATTTATTAACTATTTGCGATGTTCATCAATGAGTCTGTGCAGCAATCGTTTGCATTCGCTAGGAGACCGTATGATGCTGCAAATTGTTTGAAATAATCCAGTGCAAAGAAGCGCAATAAAATCGAAGGCCCCTTTGACGATTGTTCTTCCTGCGATTTTTTCATGATGATGAAGATATAGGTAAAAACCACACAATTCTTTAGGCTTAAGCAATAACCAGCGCATGATTGCCCAGGCTTCTTTGCGAGCTTCAATCCGGTGTTTTTTCAGAAAAATAGCATCGTCCTGCCAGTGTGAGGCAACCATAATACGGCTGTGCAGGCGGGAACGGGCACGTACTTCAGCGCTCATGGTTCGTTGATGGCTATTCGGCACCAGTCGGATTTTTGTGAGTGGTTCGTCAACAAGGTGGGCTGGTCCGTACTGTGCCAGTCTTGCCCACATATCCCAATCTTCTCCACCAAAGTGTTGATCCTGATCAAAAAGACCTGCGTCAAGAAGCAACTTGCGACGGGTGACAACCGACGAGGCAGAACCTATGACAGAGTAAATGCCCAGACGGATGTTGTCAAAGCTCGGTGCGTAAATGTTAGTTTTATATAGGGTGGTTAAAATGGGTTTACCATATATGTCAATTGCTGAAGCTTGGGTATGAACAAAAGATAACTTCGAATTGGATAAAAATGGTGCCTGTTTATTTATTTTTTGTGGATCCCACATGTCATCCGCATCAAGGAATGCTATAAATTCTGCTTCTGATGCAGTAATTCCCTTGTTTCTCGCGGCACTTGCACCTTGATTTGTGCCGTTAAGCAGGATTATGCGCTTGTCTTTTTGAGCCAGTTTAGTTACTTTAAGCGGCCCGTCATCTGTCGAGCCGTCGTTGACCACAATTATTTTATCCACCGCCATTACTTGACGCTGTACGGAATAAATTGCGTATTCAATATATGATGTGCAATTGTACAGGGGAATAACAACATCTATACTATCCACAATTGCTCCTTAAGTTGTAAATTATGGACACTATCTCAGTAATTATTCCTGCATATAATGTCAATGGATATCTTCATGAGGCTTGCGAATCTGTATTGTCGCAAACATTTAACGATTGGGAATGTATCATTGTCGATGATGGTTCTACAGATGGTACGTTTTCTGTAGCAGAGCAGTATTGTCAACGAGACGCACGGTTTCGTGCAATCAGACAAGAAAACGCAGGTGTTGCCATTGCTCGCAATGTGGGGCTGAGTCAAGCTTGTGGCCCTTTTGTTGTCTTTCTTGATGCAGATGACGTGCTGGAGCCAACCGCGTTTGAGTGTTGGGTAAATGCCTTGCTGGCGGCACCTGAGTGTGTTCTTGCATGGGGGAGCGCCATACGCTTCGAGGATAAAACCAATATTGTTAAAGAGATTCCCTGGAAGAACTATTTGGCTACGGGTTGCGCGTGGCACGATATGCTGGTTCATGATTTTTTGCCAGTTGGAACATTTTGTCTTCGCCGCTCGGCACTGCCTGTAGGATGCCAGTTTAATCCCCTATTTACTCACGCTGAGGATAGGGATTTTCTTTTGCGGGTCTTGCGTGGAAATTGTATTGTGTATGCAAACCGTCAGGTTTTGCGATTCAGGCTGCGGGGGGATTCTGCCAGTAGCGACTTTCAGGCTGCGATTGAAAATGAACTGAACGTCATGCAGATGCATCTCGCAGATCCTGATGTGCCAAGCAAGATTAGGCGCAGGGCAAGATCTGCTCTGGCCTTTCGCTGTGCCGTTGTCGCGGCTTTTACCGGACGGCAGTATGCCAAAGCATGTGGCTGGTATCTTAAAGCGATTTTGATAGACCCCCTGAATGTTAATTTGTTTTTATTGCCATTAAGGAAATGCGCCATGGCTTTGCGCGAGAAATTAAGAAATATAAGTTAAGCTATATTCGTGCATTGTTTGTTGCTTGTTTTGACAGGAGTTTTATAATGATGGCTTCAATGAAAAATTGTGTTTTTTCAACTATCCATGTTCCGTGGCCTTGGATGCGGCAGACTTTGGATGGTCATGGGCGAATGGCTGACTGTGATATTCAGATAAATACTAATGATACCAATGCACAGTGGTTGGTTGTTTTTGATGAGCCGTACACTAATACAGTAACTTCTGTGCCAAAAGAAAGGCGTATACTTTTTATTACAGAACCTCCAGAAGTAAAACCATATCCTGCATCATATTTGCGACAATTTGGTAGAATTGTTTCGCCTTTTACTATTAAGAGCGTTCCGTCTGGCACTGTGCTGATAGAAAACCCATGTCTTAACTGGCACTACGGTGTGGAAACAGTCAGTGGCAATTATTCAAGCGAGTTCAGCAAGCTTGATGACTTTCGAAACATGTCCATTCCTGCAAAGGAAAAGATGCTTTCTGTCATCTGTTCGACTAAAACATACACAACTGCACAGCGCAAAAGAATTGCATTTGTAGAAAAGTTGCAGGCCCGTCTTGGTTCCAAGGTTGATATTTATGGTCGCGGAAGAAACCCGATATCAGACAAACGAGATGCCATTGCTCCGTACAAGTACCATCTCGTGCTTGAAAACAATTACAGCAATTTTTTTTGGACAGAAAAGCTTTCTGATACATTGATCGGGTTTTCTTATCCCATTTATCTTGGGGCCCCGAATCTTGGCAGTTTTTTTCCCAAAGGCTTTTTGTCATCTTTACAGCCAGATAGCGATGAAGCGAACATTGCCTTGATAGAAGAGCTGTTGAGCGATGACCCTTGGGAACGTTCCCTTTCTGCAATTGTTGAATGTCGCAACTGGATACTTGAGACAACAAATGTCTTTGATCGGGTGAACCGGTTTATCCGTGAGGGGGCCCAGGCGCCCATGTCTCCGAATCATGCGGAGCCTGTGCAAATTAAGCCAACAGGGCGTTGGGAAAAAGCTCTTTTGAGACGCGTTATGCGTTTGGGGCTATATAACCCGTTTGTATGAAGATGGGAAATTTACAGTTACCACCACTTTCTCCTGCAGGGCCCTCTATTGATCTGCTCGTGGCAACCATTGGGCGGGCAAATGAGCTTGACCGGCTGTTTACGTCACTTGAGGGGCAGTCGTACAAAAACTTCCGGATACTTCTGGCAGATCAGAATCCTCCGGGTTATCTGGATAATATGCTTGCCCGCCATTCCGGCTTGCCCATTACTCGTACTATGCTGCCCCCGCAGGGAGTTTCAGTTGCCCGCAATGTCTTGCTGGAACAAGCCAATGCAGACATCATAGTTTTTCCTGATGATGATTGCTGGTATGCGCCGGATACCCTTGAACGCGTGCGCGAAACGTTTGCCGCCTATCCTTTTTGCGGAGCTTTGCTGGGAGTGTGGACCTCCTCGCCCGATGTTTATGCCTCGGGAGTGCCCGAGGGGAGCGTCAGCCGGGCGGGGCTGTTCCAGCTGGCAGGAACATGCGTACAGTTCTATCGCAGAGAAGCCGTGACTGGTCTTCGCTTTGATCCCCTGCTTGGGCCGGGAACCGGCTTGCCCTACGGTTGCGGCGAAGACACCGACTATCTTTTGTACGCGTACGCCCGTACAGAGGTACGCCGGTATGCAAAAATTCGTGTGTTCCATCCTTCGCCGAAAGAAATTCAGCCCTCGCCGCAAAAGGTGGCAAGCTATGCAGCCGGGCGCATGTATTTGTTGAAAAAGCATGGTTTTTCATGGCTGTTTATGCTGTTCAATGTGCTGTACCCCCTCTGCGTGGCCCCCGTGGACGCCCTGCGATACGGGACGGCGCAGGGTGCCTATCGGTTGCGCATGTTCGTTGAGCGTCTGCGCAACTGGCGTTAACAAGGCTGGGAATCGCGGCAGTTTTCATACGCAAGGGGAATACCTCCATAGCCTGCCTGTGCAGCGTTTGATTGTGGAGCGGGATGTTGCTCATTTCTCTCTTTTCAATGCGCTGCCATTAGTGTAATTTTCTTTGTTGCATTGCCTTGGCGCGGCTGCATAATGCAGATCCGTTGAATGTATGCAGGCCGCCCATTCCGTGGCAGCACGAATACTACTCGTTTCCTCCGAGGCCCATAGGCCCCGGACCGTATGAAATAGCGGAATGAGACTGAAGGAAAGCATGCTGATTTTCATGTGATTTTTGTTCTTTTCTTGAAAATCAGGTGATCACAGAGTGTTCAAGGGTGTTGCAGCTTTACTGTTCATGCGGCATGTTGGCCAACGCTGCGATGCGGACTTTTTTACTTCACACAAGATTGCGTCTGTGGTTCCGTTGAAGGAATCCAGTAGTATTGAGGACAATCAGATGGTTTCATTTGAAGACCTGTTGGCAAAGAAATCTTCCGTGGCTGTGGTTGGCCTGGGTTATGTGGGCTTGCCCCTGGCTGTTGCCCTTTCCCATCACTTTGATGTCATTGGCTTTGATATCAATGTGGCGCGGGTAGATGCGCTCAACAAGGGACACGATGCCACCAATGAGGTTGACGATGCTTCCCTTACCGCCAGCACGGCCCGTTTTACCAGCGATGCAGCCGAACTTGCCAAGGCGGGCGTGATCATCGTGGCTGTGCCTACCCCGGTAGACAGCCACCGACAGCCAGATCTTACGCCTGTGGTGGGCGCAAGCCGCACGGTTGGACGCCATATGCCCAAGGGCTGCGTGGTGTGCTATGAGTCTACGGTATACCCTGGTGTTACCGAGGACGAATGCATCCCCCTGCTGGAAAAAGAATCAGGCATGCGCTTTCCTGCGGATTTTGCCGTGGGTTATTCGCCCGAGCGCATCAATCCCGGTGACAAGGTTCACCGGCTTGAAACCATCCGCAAGGTTGTTTCCGGCTCTGACGCTCCCACCGCAGACCTGTTGGTAAAGGTCTATGGCGCGGTGGTGACAGCGGGCATCCACAGAGCCTCGTGCATCAAGGTGGCCGAGGCCGCCAAGGTTATTGAAAACACGCAGCGCGATATCAACATCGCCCTGATGAACGAACTGGCCCTTATTTTCAACCGCATGGGGATTGATACGCTGGAAGTGCTTGAGGCCGCAGGCAGCAAGTGGAACTTCCTGCCGTTCCGTCCGGGTCTTGTGGGTGGGCACTGCATTGGCGTGGATCCCTATTACCTGACCTACAAGGCCGAAGAAATCGGCTGCCACCCCGAGGTTATTCTTGCAGGCCGCCGCATCAACGACGGCATGGGCAAGTACGTGGCAGAAATCTGCGTAAAGCGCCTCATCAATGCGGACAAGCATGTCAAGGGCGCGCGCGTGGGCCTGCTGGGCTTTACATTCAAGGAAAATGTGCCTGATATCCGCAATACCCGCGTGGTGGACATCATAGCGGAACTGAAGGAATACGGCATCACGGCTCTGGTGCATGATCCCGAGGCCGATGCTGCGGAAGCCCATCACGAATACGGGCAGACTCTATTGCCCCTGAGCGATCTCAAAAATCTGGATGTTCTTATCCTGGCTGTATCGCACGAGGGTTTCCGCCAGCTTGACCATGCGGCCATACGCGCCATGTTTGCAGGCGATGCGGTTACACTTATGGATATCAAGGGCTTCTGGAACAAGCAGGAAATGCTTGCTGCCGGGTTTGATCTCTGGAGGCTGTAATTTGAACGCGCGCATGCCCTGTCAGCTGGTTACTGGTGGTTCGGGCTTTATCGGGTCCTGCTACGTTCTTCAGGCCCGGCGGCAGGGTGTGCGCGTCATCAACCTCGACAAACTGACCTACGCCGGGAATCCTGCCAATCTGGCAGTACTGAAAGACGATCCGAACTACGTCTTTGTGCGAGGCGACATCGGCAATGCCGAGCTGGTTGCCTGGCTGCTGGAAACCTTCCAGCCTGATGGCATCGTGAATTTTGCTGCGGAAAGCCACGTTGACCGTTCCATTGTTGACCCCGATGCTTTTGTGCGCACCAATGTGCTGGGTACGGCCACGCTGCTGAGGGTGGCTGCCCAGTGGTGGCGCGCGCTGCCTGCGGAACGCGCTTCAGGCTTTCGCTTTCTGCACGTGTCCACCGATGAGGTATATGGCGCGTTACAACCGGGCGATCCAGCTTTTACTGAAGCGACCCCTTACAGCCCCAACAGTCCATATTCTGCTTCCAAGGCCGCCAGCGACCATATGGTGCGCGCTTTTCACGAAACCTACGGCCTCCCGGTGCTGCTTACCAATTGTTCCAACAATTACGGGCCGCGCCAGTTCCCTGAAAAACTCATTCCCCTGATGATCTGCAATGCCCTTGATGGCAAGCCTTTGCCTGTCTACGGCAAGGGGGCCAATATTCGCGACTGGCTACATGTAGAAGACCATTGCGCTGCCATAGCCCGAGTGTTTGAAGCGGGCAGGGTAGGGCGGTGTTACAACATCGGCGGGCATGCGGAAAAGACCAACCTTGAGGTTGTGCAGGCCGTGTGCTCCATCCTTGACCAGTTGGTTCCCTCGGCTCGTGGGTCTTACGCCGATCAACTTACCTATGTGGCCGACAGGCCCGGTCATGATTTTCGGTACGCCATAGACTGCAGCAGAATAGAAGCGGAGCTTGGCTGGAAGCCGAGCCACAAGTTTGATTCCGGCCTGCGTGAAACCGTTCGCTGGTATCTTGAACATACCGCGTGGGTTGAAAATGTCCGTAGCGGCGCTTACAGGGAATGGATTGCAGCCAACTACGCCCATCGCGCTTGCGGTGGGGCCAACTGAAAGAAGGGGGCGGCATGAGCGGCTGGAAAGGCATTGTTCTGGCTGGTGGATCTGGCTCGCGCCTGTATCCCCTGACCCTGAGCGTGAGCAAGCAGCTCATGCCCATCTATGACAAACCCATGATTTACTACCCGCTGTCTATTCTGATGATGGCGGGCATTCGGGATATCTGCCTTGTTTCCACCCCTGAGCATCTGCCCCTCTATAAGGCTTTGCTGCATGACGGCTCGCAACTGGGGTGCAATTTCAGCTACGTTGTGCAACCCCACCCTGAGGGGCTGGCCCAGGCTTTTTTGTTGGCGGAAGAGCACATTGCGGGGCACAATACCTGTCTGATTTTGGGTGATAATGTTTTTTTCGGGCATGGATTGCCAGCACTTACACATGCTGCCATGGCCCGCGAGTGCGGAGCGACCATTTTTGGCTACCATGTGCGCGACCCTGAGCGTTACGGCGTCGTGGAATTTGACGATGAGCGGAATGTGGTCAGCATTGAAGAAAAACCCGCCCTTCCAAAGTCCAACTTTGCGGTGACAGGCCTGTATTTTTATGACCAGAAGGTGCTGGATATCGCCCGCGCCGTACGCCCCTCGGCCCGGGGCGAACTGGAAATCACAGATGTGAACAATGCCTATCTGCAGCAGGGCAATTTGCATGTAGAGCTTATGGGGCGGGGCATTGCCTGGCTTGATACAGGCACGCATGATTCTCTCATGGATGCCGGAGCCTTTGTGCAGGCGGTAGAAAAGCGCCAGGGGCTCAAGGTGGCCTGCCTGGAGGAAATAGCCTGGCGCAACGGCTATATTGATGCGGACGCCGTACGCGCACTGGTAAAGCCCATGGCCAAGACCGGGTACGGGCAATATCTTCTTGAACTTGTGGATGCGGGGATTGGGCTGTGGAAGTAGTTCAGACGCCTATTGCCGGGGTACTGCTGATCAAACCCAAGGTATGGGGTGATCAACGCGGCTATTTTGTGGAAACCTGGCAGCAGCAGCGCTACGAAGCGGCAGGCATTGCCTTGCCCTTTGTGCAGGATAACCATTCCATGTCCGCCCGTGGCACTCTGCGCGGCCTGCATTATCAGAAAACACGTCCTCAGGGTAAACTGGTCTATGTTTCGCTGGGCAGTGTTTTTGATGTGGCTGTGGATATTCGGCGAGATTCCCCCACGTTCGGCAAGTGGTTTGGCGTAGAACTTTCGCAGCAGAACCAGTGGCAGTTGTGGGTACAGCCCGGCTTTGCGCACGGATTTGTGGTAACGAGCGAAACTGCCCATTTTCACTACAAGTGCACAGATTACTACTGCCCCGAGGATGAAGCGGCCATCCGCTGGAACGACCCGACCCTGGGCATTGTCTGGCCCGTGGACGAACCTCTGCTTTCTGCCAAGGATCAAGTTGCTCCGCTGTGGGCTGAGGCCATGCAGGCTGCCGGACGCTGAACCGGTTGCAGCTGACTGCGGCATACCCCCGTTAGATTTTACCCACTTGGGCATGTGACCGCTGCATTTCATCAGGTGGGCATTTCAAGATAGGGATCGCTCTGGGCCAGATAGGTGCCCACATACTCCGCAATGCCCTGTTCCAGCGATGCAAAGCGCACTGGGCAGTTTTTTTCTTGCATCCAGCTCATATCCGCCTGGGTGAAGTTCTGGTATTTTCCGCGCAGGGCTTCAGGCATGTCCATATATTCAATCTGAGGTTCTTTGCCCAATGCGGCAAATATGGCACAGGCCAGATCGTTCCAGCTCCGCGCCTTGCCCGTGCCCACATTGAGAATGCCATTGGTTGCCGGGTTTTCAAGCAGCCAGAACATCAACTCCACGCAATCCTTCACGTAGACAAAATCGCGCATCTGGCCGCCGTCGGCAAAATCCGGCGTGTTTGATCTGAAAAGCCGCAAACGCCCCGTAGTGCTGATTTCATGAAAGGCCTTGCAGGCTACGCTGCGCATGTCCCCCTTGTGGTATTCATTGGGGCCGTAGACGTTGAAAAACTTGAGGCTGGCCACGCTCTCTGTAAGTTTGTTATCCAGCAGCCACAAATCGAAAAGGTGTTTGGAGTAGCCATACATGTTCAGGGGCTTGAGGCGGCGGGTCGTTTCCGGCCTGTCAGAGAAACCCTGTGAACCATCCCCGTAGGTAGCGGCTGACCCTGCATTGATAAAGCGCGCTCCGTGTTCGAGGGCAAACCTGCACAGTTCCACAGTATAGGCCGTGTTGTTAGCCATCAGAAAATCTGCGTCTTTTTCTGTGGTGGAAGAACAGGCCCCCATGTGCACGATTGCCTCAACCTTGCCGCCCAGCGTGTTGCCTCGCAGCATTTCCAGGAATTCAGACCTGTGTACATAGCGGGCGTATCGCCGGTTGACGAGATTCTTCCATTTTTCCGTTGAACCGAGGTTATCCACCACCAGTATGTCGGTTATGCCTGCCTGGTTCAGCCTCCAGAGTATGGCGCTACCGATAAAACCTGCGCCACCAGTGATAATATACATGCAAACCTCATTGATCCAACATGTGGGCTCCTTGCGGAGCAAGGCGAAAAGTCAGCGTTTGTGCAATCGCGCAGGCCAATTATACCCCTGCCGGGCCAGACGCGTCAAAGCGCGCTCCTGAGCCTGATCCGGGCAGATATTCATATGCGGTTGCGCGTATCTTTGCCCCTGCAACAGCCCTTTTCGCAAGAAATTTTTTGGCGATGGGCAATGACAAGGGGAGAATATTGCAATGCGGCTGTTCCTGCTATAAGAAATTACGTATAATTCCTGCAAGAGAACCAGCGAGGTAGACATGGTCAAATTTTTCCACACCGCATTCTGCTGCCTGCTTCTGCTGCTTCTCGCCTGTGCGAATCTGGCATTGTGCGCTACGGATTCTTCCAAGGCTGCCAGCGCCGACCCCATCACCATTGTCTGCATGAAGGATAACGAGCCGCTGTCTTTTGTTTCAAAAACAGGAGAACCTGTCGGCCTGATGATTGACCTGTGGCGTCTGTGGGGCGAAAAAGTAGGCAGGCCCGTGAAATTCATCATGGGCGACTGGCAGGATTCGCTTGATGCCCTCCATTCTGGGCGGGCCGACATCCACTTCAGCATGTATATTACTCCCGACAGAGCCCGCTGGGCAAAGTTTGGCCCGGCCATTTCTCCCGGCATGGGGGGGCTGTTGCTCTCTGCATCTGCCGGGCAAAGAATTACTGACCCAAGCCAGTTGGGGGATGCGGCCATTGTCGTGCTTGAAGGCTCGTTGCAGGAAGATTACATGCGGGAGCACTTCCCCAATGTTCAATTGCTGGTGGTGCGCAACGGGGCAGAAATGTTTTTGTCTGTGGCCAACGGGCTGGCAGACGGCATTTCGAGCAACTTTCCTTCCGCGTATGGCACCATTGACCGGTTGGGACTCAACAGCTTTTTTATGCCACAAGCCATGCCCCTTTTTACGCGCAACCTTCATCCGGCTGTGCTGCGTAACAGGGATGATCTTGCCCTTTTGATGGACGAAGGGCTTTCGCGCATATCGCGCGCAGAAATGGTGGCGCTGGAAGAACGATGGGTGCGCAATCCCGCGCACCGAGTTTGGGGCGACATGCCGCGCTCCCTGCTGCTCACCCCTGCAGAGCGTGAATGGCTGGCAAGCCATCAGACCCTGCGGGTTGCCATGGAAGAAGACTGGCATCCCATTGAATTTATGGACAGTGAGGGTACTTACAACGGTATTGGCATGAACCTCATGCAGGTTGTGGGGCGTTACCTTAATGTTGCCATACAGCCTGTTTCTTCCAATGTGCTGAAAGAAAGCACAGGCCCTCGCCGTGCGGACGTTGAGCCTTTTCTGGAAGGGACGCCGCCAGAGGGTGGCCCCTGGCTGTTTACCAATTCTTTTTTGCAGCTGCCGCTGGCCGTTGCTACCCTTGACTCCGAGCGTCTGGTCACCAGCCCTGGCGATCTGGCCGGCAAAAGTGTGGCAGTGCATGATCACGCAGGCCTTGCAGGGTATTTGCGCGTTCAGTTGCCGCGATCAAAAATCGTGGAGATCTCCAGTCTGGCAGAGGGGCTTTCTGCGGTTCAGAGCGGGCAGGTCGACGCTATGGTGGGCATTGCTCTTTCTGTGGAATATGCGGTGGTGAACAAAAACCTGCGCGATCTGCGCGTGGGCCTGCTGCCGCAGTTGCAGTATTCCGCCCGGGTGGCCGTACGCTCAGACTGGCCGCAGCTTGTCGAAATCATGAATAAAACACTGGACAATATCCCCCATGAGCAGATGGCCGCAATTATGAAGCGTTGGGCCAATCTGCGCATTGAGCGCTCCATGAACTGGATGCTCGTCTTGCAGATCGGCGGGGTGGCGGCAGTATTTCTGGGCAGCCTGCTTGCGGTTATTTTGATCTGGAACCGCAAGCTCGCACAGGAATCGGCAGAACGGCAAAAAGCTCTGGAAGCGGCCCGAGCAAGCGCCTCAGCCTTGTGGCAGCGCAAACAGCAATTGCGCAGCATTGTGGATAACCTGCCAAGCCTCATGATGTTGAAGGATTCGCAAGCCCGCTACATCATGGCGAACAAGTATTTTGAAACATTCACCGGCTATGCCGAATCCTACGTTGTGGGAAAAAACATAGCCGATCTGCTTTCCCCGGAGCATGCAGAACAGGGAATGCGATTGGATAAACTGGTCATAGAAACCGGTAAGGTGCATAAAACTGAAGAAGTTCGGTATGATGCCGTTGGCGAGCAACATATCCTGGATGTAGTGCGTGTCCCGCTGTTCGAGCCGGATGGCACCGTTTACGGCATGGTCTACATGGGGACAGACGTGACGGAACGCCGGGCCGCAGAACAGGCCCTGCGCCGCGCCCAAATGGAAATGTCGCAGATATTCAATGCCGCCGGCAGCGCCATGCGGGTTATTGACCGTAACCTGATAGTCAAGGAAATCAACGATACCTACGTAAACTGCTTTGGCTATTCGCGCGAAGAAATGGTGGGCCACTGGTGTGGCGAATACCCTAGTGGTTCAGAATGCGGCGCGGATTGCGTGGGCAAGCGTATTCTTAACGGCGAGCCTCGGGCTGCCATCCGTCAGCAGCGGCAAAAAAAAGACGGTACATGGGTATTTTGCGATCTGGTTGCCACGCCATTTCTTTCGCCTGATGGCGAGCTTCTCGGCATTATTGAAGATTGCCGGGATATTACCGACCTTGTGGAAAGCCAGCAGGCGGCGGAACAGGCCAGCAGGGCCAAGAGCGAATTTCTTGCCAATATGAGCCATGAAATCCGCACTCCCATGAATGCCGTTGTGGGCCTTACCCATTTGACCCTGCGCACGCCTCTTAATGCAACACAGCGTAATTATTTGAAAAATATAGACAGTTCCGCAAAATCCCTTTTGCGGATCATTGACGACATCCTTGATTTTTCCAAGATTGAAGCTGGCCGCATGGACATGGAATATCTGGACTTTAACCTGGAAGAAGTCCTTCTTGGTCTCTCGAGTCTGGATACGACCAAGTCTGGCGGCAAAAATATTGAGCTTTTGTTGCGCATCGATCGGGAGGTCCCCTTGTTTTTCAAGGGCGATCCTTTGCGGCTGGGGCAGGTACTGGTCAATCTTGTGGGCAATGCCATCAAATTTACCCCTTCGGGGGAGGTTGTGGTGCGCGTTGCGCTTGAGGAGCAAAAAGACCAGAAGGCGCAGTTGCGTTTTACCGTCACAGACACAGGTATTGGCATGGGGCAAGAGCAGCTGGACAAGCTGTTCCAGGAGTTTACCCAAGGGGATTCATCCACAACACGGCGTTTTGGCGGCACCGGCCTTGGCCTTTCCATCAGCAAGCGGATTGTGGAGATGATGGGCGGCGAAATAGGCGCAGAAAGTGAACTCGGCAAGGGCAGCACGTTTTATTTTACCGTCAGTCTGGATATGCAGGAAAACCCCCAGCGCAAACCTGTCTCGGCCATGAAAAATCTTTCCGAGCGCAGGGTTCTTGTGGTGGACGATTCCTTCTCAAGCCGCGAAATACTCCGGCAAGAGCTGGAAGATATGGGCCTGCGGTCGGGCACGGCTGACTGCGGCGATGCTGCGCTGGAAGAGCTGGTGCGCGCCGCTGAAAGCGGCGACCCCTATGATCTGGTGCTGATGGATTGGAAGATGCCCGGCAATAACGGCATTCAGGTTGTGCGGCTGCTGCGCGGCTGCCGCGAACTGCCCTACATTCCGACCGTCATCATGGTTACGGCCTATGGGCGGGAAGAAATCATGGAAGAAGCTCAGGCCGAGGGCATCAGCCATTTTCTCATCAAGCCTGTCAGCCCTTCACTATTGCAGCATGCCATCCTGGATGTTTTTGGGCAGCGGGTAGTTGAAGAAGATTCATCCGGCCTGCCCCAGGAATTGCGCATCCCGGCCAAATACAGAGGCCGCAGGGTGCTGCTTGCCGAAGATAATGAGGTCAATCAGCTGGTTGCCAGGGAACTGCTGGAATCATCAGGCTTTGTTGTGGACATTGCCAGTTCCGGTCTTGAAGTGCTGCAAAAGGCGGAAGGTGCAGACTATGCAATGGTGTTTATGGATATCCATATGCCGCAGATGGACGGCATCGAAGCTGCAAAACGGCTCCGTGCCCAGGCACGCTATGCCCACACACCGATCATTGCTCTCACCGCCGACAGCATGGTGGGCGACCGGGAAAAAAGTCTTGCAGCGGGTATGAACGACCATCTTGCAAAACCCATTGATCCCTACCGTCTGATTGAGGTGGCCGTGCAGTGGCTGGAATGGGGGGCAGATCAGATTGCCCAGGCTGGTAATTCAGGCCAATCCGGCCAGTCTGAATAAGCCAGACAAGCTGAAAATGTTCTGTAAAAAGCTGATGCGGTCGGCAAGCCGACCGCATCACAAAAAGGTTTGATCTCGCAATCGCACTGGCTACATCAGCGGCAGCCGCTGCACTATCCAGACTGCCACAGGTGCCAGAGCCGCAGTAAGAATACCTGCCAGAATCATGGCCAGGCCGCCCATTGCTCCCTGTTCCTGCCCTTCCTGCAAGGCAACAGCTGTTCCCTGAGCATGCGAAATTGTGCCCATGGTCAGCCCCCGCGCAAAGGGATCCTTGATGCGGATGACGTTCAGCCCCCACAATCCCAAAAGGGAGCCAAGCGTACCGGTAGCCACCACAAAGGCCGCAGTCAGGGACGGAATGCCGCCATACATGGAGGCCACCTCCACGGCAAAGGGGATGGAAACGCCCTTGGGAAGGATGGAAATTACCACGTCTTCCGGCAGACCGCCCAGTTTGGCAATAACCCCGGCAGAGAGCATGGCTGCAAAGGCCCCCGCGCACACGCTTGCAAGAATGGGCAAGGCATTGCGCAACAACAGGTGTCGATAACGGTACAAGGGCAGCGCAAGGCTGACCGTTGCCGGGCCAATAAGCAAGGTCATGACCTGTCGGGCTGGCTCATAGGTTTCATAGGGAACATCGCACAGCACCAGCACTGCAATGACTATGGCGGCGCTGCCAGCCACGATATTGATGAGTGGATGCTTGAAACGCATGTACAGGCTGCGCACCAGCGCATATGCCAGCACGGTGCCCGCTGTGCACAAAAAAATGTTTATGATCTGCATGGTGCTTTTTCCTCTTTCTTTTCAGGCGTAGCGCGGCGCAGGGCCCGGGCCATAAAGCCCACAATCACCAGCGGCAGGGCTGTACTGCCCACAATGGCAGCCGCAAGCACCCATCCGTAATCATAAAAAACGCTCCCCCATTGCATCAGCCCTACCGCAATGGGCACAAAAAAGAACACGAGATGCTTCAGTAGAAATTCTGCCGCCATGCTGATGTGGCTTTCTTTTACAATGCCGGTGAGCAGCAGAAAAAACAGTACGATTATGCCCAGCACGTTGCCGGGGATGGGAATGCCTGTCAGCCGTGTAAGCTGATCGCATCCCCAGAATATGCCTGTCAGAATTGCGGTCTGCCAAAGCAGTTTCCATGTTGCGCGCATAGGGTATTCCTGATGTTCGAGGTTTCTGCCGCCTCCCGTTGTCGTTGGCAGAAATTTGGCAAGTGAGGGTTTTTTCTGCCAACGACAACGGGCGGCTTGCGGCATAAGATATGAGATGATAGTCATCATGGCAAATGAATAAAAATGAAAGAAACAGTCATAAATGGTGAACAAATGGAAGTGTCAGACCTGCGCACATTCATGGCCGTCATGGAAACCGGCAGCATAAGCCACGCCGCCAAGGCTTTGCACCGGGTGCCCTCGGGCGTTACCGCCCGCATCATGCTGATGGAAGAAGAACTGGGCATCCAGCTGTTTTTACGGGAAAAAAAGCGCTTGCTGCCCACTGCGAGGGGGCAGACGCTTTACACCTATGCCCGCCGGATAACCGCGCTGATGGATGAAGCCGAGCTGTGCGTGAAGGGTATGGAGCCGGGCGGCAGGCTACGCATTGGCGCACTGGAAAGTGCGGCTGCGGCACGTTTGCCCGAAGTTCTGGCCCGCCTGCACGCGGAATATCCCGGCATTGAGCTTGAGCTTGTGATAGGTACCAGCAGTTCCCTGTACGGGGATATTCTGGAAAACAGGCTGGATGCGGTATTTGTGGTTGATGCGCCCAGCGATGAACGGCTGGAAAGGATGGAGGCCTTTACTGAGCGGTTGGTGCTGATTGCCACCAGGGAGCATCCGCCCATCCATACGCCGGACGACATAGGGCGCAAGGCCGTGTTGGCTTTTCAGGGAGGGTGCGCCTACCGGAACAGGCTGGTGAACTGGTTTCGGGCCTACGGGTGGGAACCGCAGCATATCGTTGAGCTGGCTTCGTACCACGCCATTGTGGGGGGCGTTATTGCGGGCATGGGGGTTGGTGTAGTTCCGGCATCGGTTCTTGAATTGTGCCGCACCAACGGCATGCTTTCCGTGCATACGCTCGAACATCCACTGTGCGATGCCGTAACCGAGCTTGTGTGGCGTAAGGGTATGGCCTCGGCCAACGTGGCGGCGGTCTGTCGTTGCCTCACAAGATGTGAGCAAAAAACGGCTGCCATTTCCGCAGGATAGCTGACGTGGGCTCCCCTCATTTGCCGCCGGGGCTGCGGTGCCAGCAGCAAGGCTGAATCACCCCTTGAGCATTGCCTCAAAACGATCTGCGGAACGGCCAATGCTTGCTGTTCCTCTGTCCGATCTGAACCGGCTCGAACTGGACGCGTCTGTTGGGGCCAGTTCGGGCTTATGCCAAAGGCGCGGTTTCAAAAAAGGTATACGTGTCCTTGCCCTTCTGCTTGGCGCGGTACAGGGCTGCATCTGCACTTGCATACAGCTCGCTGAAGTTTTTGCCATGCAGGGGAAAGAGCGCCACGCCCATGCTTGCGGCAAGGTGGTGCTGCCCCTCGCCTCCGTAGGTGGTATGGCGGATGCGGTTGCAGAGTTCTTCAAGCTTTGTGGTCAAGGCCTCAATGCTTTGCTGGCATGTAAGAACAATAAATTCATCGCCGCCGATGCGGCCCACCAGATCACTGGGCGCAAAGGCCGCCCGCAGACTCTGGGCAAACTCCTGAATTATTCTGTCGCCCGCAACATGGCCCAGCGAGTCGTTGAGTTCCTTGAAGTTGTCTATATCAAGCATAATCATGGCAAGCGCGCCGGCGTCGCACTGATGTTCCGTCAGGTGTCTGTCAATAAGCACTTCTGTGGTCATTTTGTTGTAAAGACCAGTTAGGCCGTCCTTTTGGGCCATATCCTGAAGGCTGAGTTCCTGCCTTTTGTCTTGGTCAATGTTCTGGCGGCAAATGACAATGTGGATGGAATCATTCTCTGCCCAGCGCAAAATATAGCCGGTTTCCCTGAACCAGATGTACTGACCGTTGCTCTGCATGCACTGGAAATCGCAACTCAGCTTGTTACGCTGCTCCTGCAGGGCTGTGCGTATGGATTCCGGGCTGAAGGTTTTCAGGTACAGGTTCACATGCTCGGGCAGGATATGCTTTGCCACAATGGTTTGCAGCATTGTGCTGTATGATGTGCTTGGCTTGAGGCCCAACTGCTGCATAAACTTTTTTGTGCCCTCGCCGCAGGCAACATCATTGGTTATGTCAAATTCAACAATGCTGTCATAAATGTGCGATGTGGCGTTTTGAAGTATGGCGTGATACTTCAATTCTTCCGCAATGGTGAGGGAAATTATCTTGTTTTTATATCTACGTATTATTGCTGTTACAATAAAAATGACAATTATCATTGTAAAGCCAACAACAATAGCACCAGTGTAGTATTTTGTTCTGATCTGTCTGATTATCTCAGAAGTGTTTTTGTCTGTAATGAGGAAAAGATCAGGGGCTGGAAGGTAGCGCGTGACAGCATAGCCGTCGGTGCCATGGCCAGAATACCATGAGTCTGAAATTTCTGTGCTGTTCTTTTTCAGGGTATTTTTTACTGCGGCAAAGGTCTGTGCGGAATAAATATCTTCGGCAGATATGCCCTGCGCGGATGAAGATATCTGGATGGCTCCATTGGCGTTCACAAGATATGATTTAACCGCAAATTGCTGCTCATACTTGATAAGCATGGCCTGAATGGAGGTTACAGTAAAGCCAACCCCCACTATCCCCACGGTTTCATTATTCTTGTTTTTAACAGCACAGTTTACAAATACAGTAATGGTATCGTGCGCAGCTTTGTCGTTATCAATATTGAGTGAATATTCCTGATTGCTTGCAATAAATTCCCGTACCCATTTGTTCTCAGGATTAGAATGGTCAACAATGCGGTCAACACCAGAAAAATTGTAGTAACGGTCTGTCTGCATGGAAACAAGAAAGACAGAATCATAATTGTATTTTTTTCTGTAGGCAGCAAGGTATTCCCTGATGTTCAGCGTATACGCCGGGTTTTTCAGGTTTTCCTTTTCCTGCGAGAGAAAATTTATCAAAAAACTGTCGTGCGCCATTGTCAGCGAAATATGTATGGATTGGGCAAAAATGGCGTCAATCTGATACATCATGCCTTCTGAGGCCAGGCGCGTCACGCTTTCCGCTTCTTTTTTCAGGGTGTCCACATTGGAACGGTAGCCTATTACAGACGTGACAGAAAAGCCGATAACAATAATCAGGCAGATTATGAAATTGGTACGGAAGGCGTAGTTCTTGTGCATGGAGCTTCCTGAAGCGTGAGGCAGACATGTCTGCAACGAGTGATGAGACGGGATCCGGATGTCCGAAAGCGAATGCGCCGGTGCTGGACGGCAAAGCGCCTTTGCCTGTGCGGGAATGTCTCCCTCCCTGCAACACGGAATGCCGTTTTGTATATCGTATTGCAGAAAGGAAGCCAAGGCGTCTACTTGGAAATATGCCGATGGGCATAAGAAAAAGCCGCCACGACCCAGCAGCCGTGGCGGTACTTTTACCGCGTATTCACGGGGCCTGCCCCGCAGCCAGCGCACTGTGAGCCGGGAGGGTGAGGCTTAGCCCAGATTCACGTTGGACTTAAGGTAGAATTCGTCCTCGCGCGCCCAGTAACGCAGGCCGGGATGGTCGCGGAACTGCTCAAGCGCAATATTTTGCGACATGGCATCGGGGCCTTTGAAACGTATCTTGACCTGACGCATGCCATCGTTTGAAGCCGACGACAAGACAGAAATAATGCTCATGCCATGCGCCTTGAGCCTGTCGAGCAGTTCGCGCAGAGTGCCTGGCTGATAGGGGACCACAAAGCCCACCTCAACGCCGGGTTGTTCTGCGCCGCTTATGTCGAGCAAGGCCTTGAACACATCCCATCCGGTGATGATGCCCACCAGTTTTTCCTCGTCGTTCACTACGGGCAGGCAGGCAACATGCTTGTCGATCATCCTTTTGGCAGCCTGCTCAATCGTGCTTTTGTACGTGATGGTCACCGGGTCTACCACCATGACATCCCTGACTTTAGTTTCGCTCATGATTTCCAGAAGCTCAATAATTTCGAGCCCCGTGGACTTGTTGGGAGCAAAGCTGCGGACATCGGAGGACGAGATAAGCCCAACAACGACATTGTTGGAATCAACCACAGGGAGTCGGTTTATCTTGTGTTCCTTGAACAGCTTTCGGCTCTGGAGCAGGGTTGCGGTCGGCGGAATGGATACTACCTTGGATTGCATCCAGTCGAGTACTAGCATGGCATCCTCCCTGAGGGTTGTGCGAGGGTAACCCCTCCCGTCTGGTGGAAATGGAATGGGCGGCTTACGCCAACCCATTCCATGAGGGAAGCGTTGTTATTTGGAACAGCCGCATCCACAGCCCTGCAATTTGTTACGTATAAATTCAGGCAAAATACCGCGCACAGACTCCATGGTCACCATGCGGCGCATGATGCCCAGTTGATCCTGAAGCGGCAGTTGCTTGGGGCATACATTGTCGCAGGCCAGCAGGCCCATGCAGCCAAATACGCCGCTGTCATCGCCGATCAGTTCATAATAGTCCGCAGGGGTGCGGTTGTCGCGCGGGTCAATGTAGAAACGCGCCATACGGTTGATGGCCGTTGCGCCAATAAAGTCCTCGCGCATGCGGGCCGTGCCGCAGGCCGCCACGCAGCAGCCGCACTCAATGCAGCGGTCAAGTTCGAATATCTGGGTGGCCAGTTCATTATCCATGCGCTCTTCCTGCGCCTTGGGGTCAAACTCTTTTGTGGTGTGTATCCACGATTCGATCTTGGCTCCCACATTGCGAAACCACGTACCCGTATCCACCGAGAGGTCGCCCAAAAGCTTGAAGACCGGCAGGGGATGCAGGGTGATGTGGCTTGGCAGGTCGCTTGTCTGCGTGTGGCAGGCCAGACCGGGCCGCCCGTTGATGACCATGCCGCACGAACCGCAGATGCCGGCGCGGCAACAAAAGTCGAACTGCAAGGAGGCGTCCTGCGTTTCGCGGATCATGTTCAGCGCAATAAACAGCGTCATGCTGTTGTGTTCTTCAAGCTGGAATGTCTGCATATGGGGATGCGAGAGCGGATCCAGCGGATTGTAACGGAATATTTCAAACGTCAGATTGCGTCCCATATGGCTCTCCTTACCCCTGTTGTGCGTACGGTACGATTTTTTCCGGGCTGATGTCGGCGGTTATGATCTTGCCGCCGCCGTATCCACGGTCGCCGGGGGGCAGAATATAGAACGGCGTTGCCGGTTCGTACTTGAGGGTGGGCAGGGTGTCGCCTTCCTTCCAGTAGGCCAGGGTACGGTTGAGCCATTCCTTGTCGTTGCGCTCGGGGTAATCCTCGCGGGCATGCGCGCCTCGGCTTTCTGTACGCATCAGCGCGCCGTAAGCCGTGCACAGGGCCAGTTTGAGCATGCCCGGTACGCGCAGGGCCATGGAAAGCTCTGCATTGGGGCCGGGGATGTTGCCGCTGGCAAGGCGCATGTTCTTTGTGCGCTCCAGCAGTTCCTGCAACTTGGCAACGCCTGCTTCCAGATCCTTGCCGTTACGGAAAATACCCACATGCTCCATCATGATGTCCTGCATGGCGTTGCGCAGGGTGTAACAATCATCGCCGGTACCGCGCATCAGGGCAGAGATGCGCTCCTTGACCTTGGTGGCGGCATCCTTCATTGCCTGGGTGGAGAAAACAGTTTCGTAACCTTTGAGGAATTCCACCAGTTTTGCGCCGACAATGCGGCCGGAAACAATGGTTTCTGCCAGTGAATTGCCGCCAAGACGGTTGAAGCCGTGCATGTCCCAGCAGGCCGCCTCGCCAGCGGAGAACAGCCCTTCCAGCCCATAGGCGTGACCGTCCTTGTTGATGCGCACGCCGCCCATGCTGTAGTGGTGAGTGGGCCTCACAGGAATAAGCTGGTGGATGGGGTTTACGCCCAGGAAGTGCGTTGAGATGTCATACACTTCGCGCAGGTTTGTGGTGATGTGCTTTTCGCCCAGATGGCGGATATCCAGCCACAAGTGCTCACCATAGGGGCTTTGTACGCCAAGGCCCTTGCGCATGTGCTCGGTCATGCGGCGTGACACCACGTCGCGCGAGGCAAGCTCGGCCTTTTCCGGCTCATAATCGGGCATAAAGCGGTATTCGTTCACGTCCAGCAAAGTGCCGCCGTCGCCGCGGCAGCCTTCTGTGACCAGAATGTCCGTGGGCACGGTGCCTGTGGGGTGAAACTGCACGGCTTCCATATTGCCCAGAGGCACAACGCCCGTTTCAAGGGCCGTGATCTGGCCGCCGCCGTCGCAGATGATGGCATTGGTTGTGGCCCGGTAAATACGGCCATAACCGCCCGTGGCGATAAGCGTGCCCTTGGCGAAATAACCCACCAGTTCGCCGGTGCGCAGGTCGCGGGCAACGCAGCCCATGCAGCGCTGTCCATCGTGGATCAGAGCCTCGGCCTGCATGCGGTCATGCACGTCAACGCCCAGTTGCAGCAGACGGTTATCAAGGGTGAACAGCACGGCGTGGCCTGTGCCGTCAGAGGTGTAACAGGTGCGCCACTTGGCCGTGCCGCCAAAGGCGCGTGAGTGAATCAGCCCCTCGTTTTCCTTTTTTTCCGTTGCCTGAAAGGGCTTGCCGCCTTTGTAGTAGGTGTGTTCGCCGGGCACAACGCGGCTCCAGGGCACGCCCATCCAGGCCATTTCGCGCATGGCGATGGGGCCTGTCTCGGCGAACAGGCGGGCTACTTCCTGGTCGCAGCCCCAGTCGGAACCCTTGACCGTATCGTTGAAGTGCACCTCGGGGCAGTCGCCCTCGCCCATGATGGAGTTGCCCAGCGCCGCCTGCATGCCGCCCATGGCGGCTGATGAGTGCGACCGCTTGGGCGGCACCAGTGAAAGACAGATAACGCTGAAACCCGCCTGCGCCGCTTCCACGGCAACGCGTTCCCCAGCCAGGCCGGCGCCTATGCAAAGAACATCGCTTTCAAAAACTCGCATACGCACCCCCTATCCCAAGAACCACACGCGGGTCAGAGCCGCCGCGCCGAGCAGAAGATAACAGCCCATGACAATCCAGGTCCACTTGCGCCACGCCGGGCGCGTGGCCTTGACGCACACGCCGAACTTGACGGCCAGGCGGTACACGCCAATGCCCGTATGCAGAATGACGCAAGGTAGAAAGAACACGTAGAAGGCCAGCCAGCCCGAGTGCAGGCGTTTGGCGCTGCCCGCCACATTGATGGGCAGGTCGGTCATGACGCCGTAAATGTGGTAGAAAGCGCCTGCCAGAATAACGATGGCCGTAAAAACCTGCACCAGCCACAGCCACGTATCCACTTCCTTGAGGCCCTTGCTGTGCTGCACAAACACGCCAAGCTCATTGGCGCGGAAGGGCATTTTGCGGGCTGCAATGTAAAAATGGAACAGGATTAGCAGCATGATGACGGGGGCCGCCACCTGTGCAAGCATGGTTACTTCAAGCAACCATGCAATACCGTTGGTCAGTGCGGGGCTAAGGACGACCGTCCCTTCCAGCACGAGATGCACGCACACAAAAAGCGCCAGCACCGCGCCAGAAGCCGCTTGCCAGAAATCAAGGCGGGTTCGGTCATCGACAGGGGATCTGCTCAAGGCCATACCTACTCCTTCATAAAGATATCAGGCATTATAAAACGGCGCGGCAGCCCGCGCCACGTTTCAGCACTTGGCATGCACAGGGGCGGCCGCAGGTCAGGATCTTCTGTATGGGGCCTGCCCTGTCTCGTAGTAGTTGTCGCCCGTGCTATCAATGACCACAATGGCGGGAAAATCTTCCACTTCCATGGCGGCCACGGCTTCCGGGCCAAGGTCTTCGTAGGCCAGCACCGTGTATTTTTTGATGCTGCGGGCGATCAGAGCGCCTGCCCCGCCCACGGCGGCAAGATACGGCACGCCATGTTTTTTCATGGCTTCCACCACTTCGGGCTTGCGGTAGCCCTTGCCGATCATACCTTTCAGGCCTTGATCAAGCAGGCGGGGGGTGTAGGCATCCATGCGCCCCGAGGTTGTAGGCCCGGCAGCGCCGATCACTTCGCCGGGTTTGGCCGGGCTTGGCCCCACGTAATAGACGACTGCGCCCTTCAGATCCACGGGCAGGGGTTCGCCCCTGTCCAGTGTTTCCACCAGGCGTTTATGGGCCGCGTCGCGCGCGGCAAGAATGGTGCCCGAAATCAGTACCCGGTCGCCCGCGCGCAGTGAGCGTGCGGTGGCATCGTCAAAAGGAGCGCGTATTTTTTTCATCTGGTTTTCCGACATGGCGGCCTCCTACAGCGTAACTTCGGCGTGGCGCGCCGCGTGGCAGTTGATGTTCACGGCCACAGGCAGGGAGGCAATGTGGGTGGGCGCCCACTCCACATGCACTTTCAGCGCCGTAGTCAGCCCGCCAAGGCCCTGAGGGCCGATGCCGGTCTTGTTGATAAGCTCAAGCAGTTCTTCTTCAAAGGCCGCATAGCGCGGATCATGGTTGCGGCTTTCAAGGTCGCGGGCGGCGGCGCGCTTGGCGCAGATGGCGGCCATTTCCATGGTGCCGCCAAGGCCAACGCCCACCACCATGGGCGGACAGGAATTGGGGCCTGCTGCCAGCACGGCATCCAGCACAACCTTGCGCACGCCTTCGATGCCGTCAGCGGGCACGAGCATTTTGACCACGCTCTTGTTTTCAGAGCCTGCGCCCTTGGGGGCCAGGCGCAGGCGCAGCGAATCGCCGGGCACAAGGCGGGTGTGGATGACGGCGGGTGTGTTGTCGCGCGTATTTTTGCGTTCAAACAATGGTTCCGCCACACAGGATTTGCGCAGGTAACCGTCCACATAGCCCCGGCGCACACCCTCATTGACGGCGTCTTCAAAGGCCCCGCCCACAATGCGCACATCCTGTCCCACGTCGGCAAAAACCACGGCAAGGCCGGTATCCTGACAAATGGGGATGCCGTCGCTGGCTGCGATAGACGCATTTTCCAGCAGTTGCTCAAGAATGTTTTTACCCACGGGCGAGGGTTCCGCCTCATGCGCCCTGCGCATGCCGTCCACCATATCCTGCGGCAGGCGGCAACAGGCGCGCACCGCAAGGTCAGCAACAGCGCGCGCTATGTCCTCAACACTGATTTCCTTCATGTCTTCCTCTTTGTCTGTACGACTACTGCTGGCCTATCCATGGAAAGGCCAGATCAGCGGGATAAGCAGCCAGCACATAATGAGCGAAATCAACTGCAAAGGCCAGCCAGCCTTGACATAATCCATAAAGTTGTATCTGCCGGGGCCAAGCACGATGGTGTTGGGCGGGGTGGCAATGGGCGTCAGGAAGCAGCATGATGCCGACATGGCAATGCCCATGGCGATGGGCAAGGGTGAAATGCCGCTGGCAAGAGCAATGGGCAGGGCCAGCGGGGCCATCAGGGCCGCAGTGGCGGTATTGGACATGAAGTTGGTGATGGCGGCGGTGAGGGCGCAGCACACAAACATGAGCATCCACGGGTCATTGACCGTGCTCACCACAGCGTTAGCCACAATGGCGGCTGCGCCGGACTTGTCCATGGCGGCCGACATGGAGAGCATGCCCGCAAACAGAAAAATTGTTGTCCAGTCAACGCTGCGGAAGGCTTCGCGCATGGTCATGCAGCCTGTTATGACCATAAGGCAGGCGCCCAAAACGGCGGCGGTGGTCAGGGGCATGAGTTCGCTGGCCATCATGGCGACCACAAAGGCAAAAACTAGCACCGAGTGCCACATTTTGTGTTCGCGACGGATCTTGGCGTCAACTTCAATGTCGTCTTCGCTGTCGTCATGCAGTTTTTCCGGCAAAAATTTGTGGCCGATAACCGCATAATAGAGCAGGCCAACGATCAGCAGGGGCATGCCGATAAGGCCAAATTCAAAAAAACCAAAGGGGCTTTGCCCGGTCTGGGCCAGCATGGAGTTGATAATGCCGTTGGGGGGCGTGCCTACAAGCGTTACCGTGCCGCCCAGTGAAGAGGCAAAGGCAACGGGCATAAGCACCTTGCCGGGCGCGAGCTTGGCCTTGATGCACATGCCAAGCACCATGGGCACGGCCACAACTGTGGTGCCGGTGTTGGAAAGCACGGTGGAGAGCAGGCCGATGGCCGCCATGGTGTATACGATGAGTTTAACCGGATTACCCTTGGAAAGCTTGACGGCCAGGCCGCCTACCTTGTCCGCAAATCCGGTTATAAACGTGGCTTCGCCCACGATGAACATGGCCATGAAGAGAACAACGGTGGGGTCGCCAAAGTAGCCAAAGGCAACCTTGGACGAAATCACATTTGTGAGCGACAGAGCCACCGGTACAAGCAGCGCCGTAATGGGCAGGGGGACAATTTCCGTAAAAAACATCACCGCAGCAACCAGCAGGATGCCCAGGGTGATGTATGCCTTGGTGGGGTCTTCAGGAAGTTTGATGCCAAGGGTGGAGGCGGCAAAGGCTTCGTGCCCGGCTAGAAGTGCAAGCACAAGCGCAAGCAGCATCAGCATCCACGGTGATGATTTTTTCATCAGCTAACCTCCTGCAGCATAAAAATTACGGTTCCCTGTACTCTCTTTGAGCAACTCGGCAGGCAATGGCAGGGAAAACAAATGGATATCATCAATAATGCCAGATATGAAAAATCGTGGCAACAATATTATGCTGAATGATTGATCAATCTTTATAATTTATTCAGTGTATGCAGTATGAAATGTATGAAAAATTTTTATGTCCAATAGTATGTAATAAAAATCACAAATATGCATATTGTGCTGTCTAAATATTTATAAAATTAAAATATTGTAGTAAAATGATCTTCATTAGTTGTCATATTGTATAAAATTTATATTGCTATTTTAAGTGAAGGTGTTTCTTTTTGCACAAGGCGCATGTTCAGCGCGAATGAACATGCATATGGTCTCAAAGATAAATCGCAGATGAGCGGATAAAACTTTATCAGCTTTGCCGCGATGTTGGATGTTGCAATTCTCTGCATGCAACGCGTGTGAGGGATTATGCCAGAGCGTATTCGGAGGCTTGGGCGCGGTGGCCCACAAGCCGAGATACGTTGTTGCATAAAGCGTGGGGACGTAAAACGAACAGGCGGGCAATAAAAAGGCTGCCCGAAAATATTTTCGGACAGCCTTGATCACTGGTATCTGTCTGTCACTGTGGGGTTGAGGTTGCCCCGCAGGTTGACTGGTGTTGCAGGAATCCCCGCACAACGTCTCAAATCGTACTCTATTCTAGCGGATAAAGTTGGTGGGATCCCACGGTTCAGGGGTTGGGGTTGCCACGCCAGCGGCCTTGCCAGCGGCAATGCACTTGAGCAGCCACGCCATGTTGTCGCCAAGGGTGCGCATGATCTGCAAGCCTTCCTTGTCCTGCATTACCTCGTCCGGCGTATTGCCGTGCACAGCGTTCCAGTACTGGGAAGAAACCACGGGCATGCGCGCAATGGTAAAGTATTTGTTCAGCCGGTCAAAGGATGCGCTGGCCCCGCCACGGCGGCAGCTCACCACTGCGGCGGCGGGCTTGAAGGCATAGTGGAGGGACTTGCCATAGAACATGCGGTCAAGAAAGGAGCACACGCCGCCGTTGGGGCCGGCGTAGTAAACAGGAGAACCCACAACAAAGCCGTCTGCCTCGCGCAGCAGGTCAATGGCCTCGTTAACGTGGTCGGCATTGAACACGCAATGCCCGGTATCCTTGCACTTGCCGCAGGCAATACAGCACTGTATGGGCTTTGCGCCCAACTGGAGCATCTGCGTTTCAACGCCGTTTTTTTCAAGCTGCGCCGCAACCGTGGACAGGGCGGTAAAGGTACAGCCCTTGGGATGCGGGCTGCCGTTGAGCATGAGTACCTTCATGGAAATCTCCTTTTGGGTGCAAAATACCCGCCCGCGCGATGCGCGAAACGGCGAGGCCAGTGAACCCGTATCGATTTTTGTTGGTAAAGCCAGCCAGATGTCGGGCTGTGCAGGCACGGCGGCAAGCCTGTGCGTAATTTTGTCTCTGATTTCTTGACCTGCCAACAGTACGCAATGCCTTTCACGTGCGCAAGCAACGCTGGGGCCTGCCGCCATTGACCCTTGTGGGTTTATACGTGTTTGCCGACTCTGCACCAGCCACGGCTTCAGAAACAACCACGTCTGCAAGTCAACATTAGCCAGCAATATCTCTTGCGGCCAGCCGCAGGGCGTCCGGCGAGAGATTTTTCAGAAAGGTCAGAAAGTCCGGCACATTATTTGCGCGGCATGCCATGTAGCACAGGGTATATTCCCTGTGCGTGAGCAGGGAGTGGAAGATGGGCCAGTTTTTGTCCGCGCTGGCAAAGGGCAGGCGCAGCGCGCTCCCCACCGCCGGATGGATGGGCAGCCAGAAATCTTCAAGTGGGTGAACATATGCCCCGCGTGTGGAGGGGGGCAGAGCGCCAAGGCCCAACAGACGCAGCAGGCTGTCTGCCATGTGGAACAGCAGTTCGCGTCCTGGGTGGTTGACCGTGATAAACATCTGTTCATCACGCCAGCGCTCGCGCAGCAGCGGCGCGCAACGTATGGGGGCATCGGCCTCCTTGGCTTCCTCACGCGCAAGCGATTCTTCAGCCTGCGCGTTGAGCGCGTCCGCATTGCCCAGCAGCGAGGCTGCGCCGCGCAGATAGAGGGTCAGCGCCTCTTGCGGCGTGACTTTTTGCAGCAGCGTCTCCAGCAGGCTGTCGGCAAAGTTGATGCGCTCATCGCGGGACCAGAAGGGCCAGTAACCCTTGAAAAACAGATTGGGAATCTCAATGGTCTGGCAGTGTTGCGGCAGGCGCGGCAGCATCTGTTCTGTGGAAAGGTCGCCCCACTTGGGCGCAAGGCGCTGGTAGAGAAAAAGCTCGCAGCGTTCAATATCGCTGTCTGCAATACTCTGCCGGGTGTAATTCACATACTGGCGGATGTAAAAATGACTGGCAAAGGCCGGGGTGTTTTCCAGCAGGGGGCGCAGGGCATCGCCCTGGCAGTTGGCGTGCAGAAGACACAGAGCCTTGGTCATGTTGGTTCCGTCTGTCTTGGGTGAGAGGGGGGCGTATTCTTGGGGTGCGCCAACGTCCGACCCCATGCGCGACCTGAATCAGTCGTCTACTTCCATGTAGGTGGCGCTTTGCGCGGCTTTTTCAGACACTGTGACGCTGTAAAGCCGCACTTGCCGGGCCTGAGGATCTTCATGTGTTGCCAGCAGTTCCGCCATGCCCCGCCAGATATGCCGGGCAAGATTTTCTGAAGAAGGATTCATGACGTCAAAGGGCGGCGTTTCGTTGAGCAGGCGGTGGTCGAGTGCGTCAAGCACGGTTTTAAGGCCGCTCTTGAGCGTTTTAAAATCAAGCAGCATTTCAGTGTCCGGGGTCAGGCGCTGCCCCTGCACGGTCAGTTCCACCGCAAAATTGTGGCCGTGCATGCGCTCGCACTTGCCCTCGTAATGCCGCAATGCATGACCAGCAGAAAAATCGTCCCGCACGGTCAGCCGCCAGAAAGCGCCCTTTGTCATGACAGTATCCAGTAGACCACGAAGGCCGAAATAATGACAACAATGATCGCCAGCATGATGCGGGCGTTCTGGTTCCATTCAAAGCCTGGATGTGGATCATCCAGATCAGGGTCGCCAGTGGAGGGCGGCGTGAAGAGGCTTTGCATCCAGGAAAAGAAAGACATGAATTTCCAGTTTGTTACAGGTTGTTGATTGTGCTCGCCTGTAAGCATAACAATTGCGCCGGATAAGTCAAAATGCACGTCAGAGCGATGGTTTCAGGCAGGCCGCATGCCCCGTGCAGTTGACGAAGCCGCGCAGCCCTGAAACACTTTGGGCATGAAATGGCGTACTGCACAGATAACCACCGCATCGGGGCAGACAAGCAACGCTGTTGCTCCGGAGATCATTGCGGCCAGCCGGGCAACGGATATTCCGGCTTTTTACGCACCCTGGTTTATCAACAGGTTGCGCGCCGGATACGCCCGCTGGATCAATCCCTTCAACAATCGGCCCCAGTTTGTGTCCTTTGCAAACACGCGGGTTGTCGTGTTCTGGAGCAAAAATCCGCGACCCTTGCTGCCCTTGCTGCCGGAGGTGGAGGCGCGGGGACTCGCCTGGTATCTGGAATTTACACTCAATGATTATGAGGCTGAAGGCTGGGAATCCAATCTGCCGCCGCTTGCCCAACGTATCGACACCTTTCGCCGTTTTGCGGACGCGGCAGGGCCGGAAAGGGTTGTGTGGCGCTTTGACCCCCTGATGCTGGCCGGGCAACTGGCGCAAAATCCTGACGGTTGCCATGTGTTGCTGGACAAAATGGCCCGCATCGGCAGAGCCCTGAAAGGCTGTACCCGCAAGCTGGTGTTCAGCTTTGCCGACATCGCCGACTACCGCAAGGTGCGGGAAAATCTGCGCCGGGCGGGCCTTGCCTGGCGTGATTTTACGCAGGCGGAAATGCAGGCCGTGGCAGCGGGGGTAGCCGCTCTTGCTGCGGAAATGGGCGCGGAACCCTGCACCTGTGGCGAAAAGGGGGACCTCTCGGCATGGGGCATCAGCCATAACCGCTGCACAGACCCGGAACTCATCCTCAAGCTCACCAACAGGCACCCGGACATGCTGCGCCTTTTTGGCATTGCGCCGCAGCGGCAACTGGGCCTGCCCCTGGAAATGCCCTCAGGCGCAAACATTGCCAGCACACCGCATGAGTATCCGCGCGACCCCGGCCAGCGTGCCGTGTGTCTGTGCGTACCCTGCAAGGATGTGGGCCAGTACGACACCTGCCCCCACGGCTGCGTGTACTGCTACGCCAATACCTCGCCCGCCGTTGCGGCCCGGAATTTCCGGCGGCATGACCCGGAGGGGGAGAGCATTTTTGCAGAACCGGAACGGCCCGCCTGACATCGGGCCTGATTCATCTGCCTGATTTTGCGCTGGGCGCAGAGCCAGAGCGGGCTACTGAAAAAATTTGCTGCGTGCGCTGTCAATGCGTTCACGCAGCGGTGCATCCACAAAAAACAGCTCGCAAGCAAGAGCCAGTTCCTGCGCCCGGTGCATAAAATACGCGGCTGCAGTAATGGAATGCTCACTGACAGCGCCAGCATTTACTTCTAAAAAATTGAAGGACAACTGTACCTTCACTGCACCGAATCGGCGGCAGATCTGGAAAAACTGCTCAACGTCGGCGATCTTGTTGTTTTCTTCAAAAATTATGTATTTGATATCAATTTGTTCTGGCGTGATTGCTGCAACAAAATACTTTTCCATCGAAGCCATCACGTCATTCCACCAGTCGCCGCCCTTAACGCGGGCATAGGCTGCGGCATTGCCGGAATCAAGACTGATGTTGATTTTGCCGCCGCCGCTGGAAAGCAATTCGTCAATCCAGGCAGAATGTCGCAGTGCATTGGTGTGCACGTACTGAAAGTAGTCATGCTCGCGCAGCCAGCGGCCTGTCGCTTCAAAATCGGGCAACAGGGTGGATTCTCCCCCGCCCCAGCTTATGGCGCAGTTCTTTTCCAGTGCGTCCTGCTCGTACAGACTCTGGATGGCGGGAAGAATGGCGATGGGGCGCGGGTGTTGTCCTGGCTTCCACAGGTCGCAGTAGACGCAGCGGCAGTTGCAGATGTGCCTGTGGTGATTCAGGGAAAGAACGGCAAATCGCAGCTTGGGCACACAAACGGAATGCGAAAGGGGAACAAGATCGGGGCAGCCCGCGCATACCTGGGGATTCTGCTTCTGTACTTCCTGCGCAACGCTGGCGATATGGCGGGTATATGCCTCCATATCCACCGCGCCGCCTGCAAAAGAAAAACTCGGCACCACGATATTGTGCGTATTGCAGCAGGGTTGCAAGGCCCTTTCTTCAAACACAAGTTCCCGAACAAACCTGGAGCAGAATAACACGCGGCCTCCTTCCGGAACAAGATGTCCGGGGCGTCGATCATCCCGTGGCGATAGCTATGGAGCGGCATTGTCCGCAGAAGCAAAATGCACCGTAACCAGCAAGACCTCAGCGCGGCCCGTGGTACGCAGGGGCGGCCCCCATGTGCCAGTGCCTGCGCTGACGATAGAGTGGAAGTTGCCTTTTGTCAGCAGGCCCAGCGGGTTTTCGTATCTCAGTTCCGTCACAAAGTTAAAGGGCCAAAGCTGCCCGTTGTGCGTGTGACCTGACAGCACGAGCGCAGCGCCCGCCTGACGGGCTTCGTCAAGGGCGGCGGGCTGGTGATCCATGACCACAAGGGGGAGGCTGCGATATTTTTCTGGCAGGTCGGCCAAAATTTCTTCCATGCTGCCCCGCTGGATGCCCGTAAAACCGGGCTTGCTCAAATCATCCCTGCCAGCAAGCACAAAGCTGTTGTCCACCACGGCCCACTGGTCGCGCAACACCTGCATGCCCACAGCGCGCAGAAAATCCAGACTTTTATCGATGGAACCAGAGATATATTCGTGGTTGCCCGGCACAGCCCAATGCCCAAGGCGCGGCTGGGCCACAGCAAGCGCTGCGGCGGTGGCTTCCACATCCAACTTTATATGGTCGTCAATGATGTCGCCAACATAGAGGATTGCGTCCGGCTGCTCCGGGGCCAGCAGCTCGATGGCTCTGCCTAGCCGACCAGCGGTGAGAAGGCGCCCCAGATGCATGTCGGTAATAACGCCCAGTTTCAGGGGTTTGTCCACGTAGGCGCTGGGTACTGGGCCTTGTGTGCGGACAGTGATGTCGTAGTGCCGCAGTACGGGGAAGGCCGCGTTGAACCAGCTGCCCACACCCAGCAGCAAGGGCAGGCCCATGACCAGCAACACAGCGCCCCAGCGTGGGGTGGCGGGCGGCATTGCGCCAAACAAACGTGCCCCAAGGCCCCAGATGTCGGCAAGCAGCACAAGCGCAAAGGCGTAGAAAGCCACGCCCATCCAGAATGCCCCGGCCCGAATCAGCCACACATGGGCAAGGGTATCGCCATGCCCCTTGTAGAGCAGGGGAAAGGCCGCGCCCAGAGCGAGCACCAGGATGCAGAGCGCGATGCGCAGCCAGCCAGTGCCGGAAAGCGCGCGCCACAGCCACCAGGATATCCAGCCGTTGATAATGGCCAGGCCGATGCCTGTTACCAGAAAAAATCGGAACATATGGTTTTATGAAGCCCAGGCGGCAAGAGCTTTATCCAGATCCGGCCCGGGGCGTACTTTCAGAGTGTTGTCGAGGTGCAGGATGCACACGTGCCCATCAAGAAAAACCTGGGCATGCGCTTCCACCGGGCCGGGGAATTTTTCCAGAAGGTTGCGCAGAGCCAGCATGTCTTCTCGCCCAAGGCGGTGCTGCGGTATCTGTACGCATATAGGGGTGTCGCTTTGCCCGCAGGCTTCGGCCAGCGAGCGGGCGGTCTGGCCCATCAGCTTGATTTCGCGCGGACCTTCGTCTGCTTCTTCATCCATATCGCCGTTATCCCCGTTGTCTGCCTGGCTGTCGAGCCGCGCCACAAGGCAGATGGGCTGTTCTGAACGTAAAAGATCGCGGCATTCGGCGTAAGGGCGGGGAAAAAAAGTCACTTCGGCGTGGCCGGTGAGGTCTTCAATCCCCACAAAGGCCATGCGCTCGCCCTTGGATTTTGTCAGTACTTCCTTCACGCTGACCACCAGCGCCGCGCAGCGGATTTCCGCACCGGGGAACAGTTCGCGTGCGTCTTCCAGCGTGGTGAGGCCCAGGCGGCGGATCTCGCGAGAGAAGGGTTGCAGCGGATGGCTGGTCAAAAAGAAGCCCAGGGCTTCCTTTTCTGCCCGCAGTTTGTCGTCGTCAGCCATTTCGGGCAACGAGGCTTCGGGGCAGTCAAGGCCGATACCGGGTTGGGGCGCGCTTTCCACCACCGGGGCCATGGAGAGCAGCGATACCTGGTTGGATGTTTTGTCCTTGGCCTTTTTTTGCGCGCGGGCAACCACAATTTCAATGGCCGCCAGCAGGGCGGCGCGGGGTACGCCAAAGCAGTCGCAGGCGCCGCCTTTGACGAGCGATTCAAGCACGCGCTTGGTGACCTTGCGCAGGTTTACCCGGCAGCACATGTCGAACAGCGAGGCAAATTCGCCGCCTTCGGCCCTGGCTTCCACAATTTCGCGTATGGCTTCATCGCCCACGTTCTTGATGCCGCCAAGGCCAAAGACCACCTTTCCGCCGTGGGCCGTAAATTCGCGCTGGCTCTGGTTTACCGAGGCCTGCACCACATTGATGTCCATGTCCTTGCAGCACGAGACATACTTGAGCAGCTTGTCCTGATTGCCCATTTCAGAGGTGAGCAGGGCGGCCATGAACTCGACCTTGTAATGAACCTTGAGAAAGGCCGTGTAGTACGAAATGAGGGCGTAGGCGGCGGAGTGCGACTTGTTGAAGCCGTATTCGGCGAACTTTTCCATCAAGTCGAAAATTTCGTTGGCCTTGTCCTTGTCGATGTTGTTCTTTTCCGCGCCGGTAACAAAATTGACGCGTTCCTTGGCCATGGCTTCGGCTTTCTTTTTGCCCATGGCGCGGCGTAGCAGGTCGGCCCCGCCAAGCGTATAGCTGGCGATGATCTGGGCGATCTGCATGACCTGTTCCTGATAGACGATAACGCCGTAGGTATCGCGCAGGCATTCTGTAAGCGACTGGTGCGGATACACCACGGGCACCTGCCCGTGCTTGCGCTTGATGAATTCGTCCACCATGCCCGAACCGAGCGGGCCGGGGCGGTACAGGGCCAGCATGGCGATGACGTCTTCAAAGCACGAGGGCTTGAGCATGCGCAGATACTGCCGCATGCCCGAACTTTCCACCTGAAACACGCCGTCCGTGTCGCCACGGGCGTAAAGCTCGTAGGTTTCCGTATCCGTAAGCGGCAGGTTGTCAAGATCCGGCGGTTCATGGCCCTGAAGGCTGATGTTGTCCAGGGTGTCCTGAATCAGGGTCATGGTTTTCAGGCCAAGAAAGTCGAACTTCACAAGCCCGGCTTTTTCCGTCATGGGGCCGTCAAACTGGGTCACAAGTTCGCCGCGTTTGCCCTGATAGAGGGGGAGGTATTCCTCCATGGGCTTGTCTGAAACCACAAGCCCGGCGGCGTGGGTGGAGGCGTGGCGGGCCAGGCCTTCAAGGCGGCGGGCCGTGTCCAGCAGGTGTTTGACCTTGGGGTCGGAGTGGTAAATGTTTTCCAGCTCCGGCTCTGCCTCCAGCGCCTTCTTGATGGTCATCTTGAGGTCGGCGGGCACCAGTTTGGCGATGCGGTCAGTCTCCGCAAAGCTCATGCCCAGGGCGCGGCCCACGTCGCGCACAACGCCCTTGGCCTTCATGGTGCCGAAGGTGGTGATCTGCGCCACCGAGCCTTCGCCGTAGGTTTCCACCATGTGCTTGATGACCTCGACGCGGCGGCGTTCGCAAAAGTCCACGTCGATATCGGGCAGGGAGACGCGTTCGTTGTTCAGAAAGCGTTCAAACAGCAGATTGTAGGGGATGGGATCAAGGTTGGTGATGCGCAAAGCCCACGCCACCAGCGAACCGGCGGCGGAACCACGCCCCGGCCCCACGGGAACATTGTGGTTTTTTGCCCAGTTGATGAATTCCTGCACGATGAGGAAGTAACCGGGAAAACCCATTTCAAGGATAACGCGCAGTTCGTACTGCAAGCGGTCCCGGTAGAGCTGAACATCAATCGTGTCTCTGTCGGGATGTTTCTCCAGCCGTTTTTCCAGCCCTTCTTCTGCCAGCCGCCGAAATTCGGAATCAAGGCTGGCCCCTTCCGGCAGCTTGTACACAGGGAAGTAGTGATGGCCGAAGTCCAGCTCCACATTGCACTGCTCGGCAATGCGCATGGTGTTGGCCAGGGCTTCGGGCACGTGGGCAAAGGGCTTTTCCATCTCTTCGATGGATTTGTAGTACAGCTCATGGGTGCCAAAGCGCATGCGCTTTGGGTCGTCCATGGTAGTTTGCGTCTGAATGCAGAGCAACACTTCGTGGGCTTCGGCATCGTCAGCGGTGAGATAGTGGCAGTCGTTGGTGGCAACCAGCGGCACGCCCGTGGTTTCCGCCAGTTCCAGAAGGGCGTTGTTGGCCTTGGTCTGCTCGGGCAGGCCGTTGGACTGCAACTCAAGATAAAAACGGTCGGGATAGATATCCGCGTATTCCCGGGTGAGGTTCAGGGCCTTGTCCATGTCGTCCGCAAGAATGGCGCGGGGGATTTCGCCCGCGATGCAGGCCGAAAGGCAGACAAGGCCTTCGGAATACTTGCGCAGCAGGGGTTTATCCACGCGGGGTTTGTAATAAAAACCCTCGAGGTAGCCCTGTGTGACCAGCTTGACCAGATTGTGGTAGCCCGTGGTGTTCTGGGCCAGCAGAATCAGGTGGTTGCGGCGGCGCGCCAGAGGCGAATCCGTGCTTTTATCCTTGTGGTCGTGGCAGACGTAAACCTCGCACCCAAAGATGGGTTTGACGCCGTAATCCTTGCAACCCTGATAAAAATAGGCCGCGCCAAAGAGGTTGCCGTGGTCGGTGATGGCGCAGGCGGGCATGCCGAAATCCTTGGCGCGGGCGCACAGATCCTTGATGCGGATGGCGCCGTCAAGCAGGCTGTATTCGGTGTGGCAATGAAGATGGACAAAATCTGACATGAAAACTCCAGAAGCGGAAAAGGCGGGCGTTACCGGCGCAAAGGCCTGACAGGCGTGCGCCTGAACAGGGTGCGGCAGCGCCAGAGCAGCTTATAGCACAGGCAGGGGGGGCCTTCAAGGCGGGGCCGTGAGGTCAGAAATGTGGGCTTGACGGCGTGGGGAGGTTCAACGCCTCAGGCGCGCTGCAAATGCAGCAGGGCCGCAGCTCCGGCAAAAATGGGGCGGCGCTTGTGCACCAGCGCATTGCATTGGTGCACAAGCCCCTCAATGCCGCCCCTTTGAATAAAACTTGCTTGAGGTGCCCCGTCTGCCACTGCTGTTCTGCGCGTTTTCGTTAGCGTCATGAGGGCGCGCGCCGCCAGCGTTGCGGGCAGCTCGAGGTTGCGTTCCGCCAGCTTGAAATCAGCTACCAGGACTATTTCAGCGCTTTCAAGCGCGAGCCGCAGCAGGGCCTCTGCCTGCGCCTCTGGCAGATAAAACAGCGCAAAAGCCATGCGCACACAGGCCAGGGGCGCATGGATGGCGCTTCGCAATGTCTGCGCATCAGGATTGAGCGGGGCATGCGCGTGCGCATCCGGCCACGGCACACGCCGCGCCAGCGCCTCCTGCGGAAAAAATGCAGGGCAGACAGGCAAAGCGTCAAGGCTGGCTGCCATGTGCGCTGACGTCACTGCGCATTCTCCAGAATATGCAGCAGACAGTCGCGGGCTTCGGCCTGCGGAACGTCGTCCGGCATGCGGCGCAGCAGATTTTGCGCATGCCCGTCCTTAAGGAATTTGCGGCGGCTTGAAGCAAAGTGCAGATCAAAAAACCATGTCCCCAGCAGCAGGCGAAAATCGTTGACGCAGCGCAGGTCCACATAGGCCGCTACGCGTTTTTCGCGCACAGCCGTGAGAACCGCCTCGCTGGCGATGGTGGGGTCGTCCGGCTGTTGCAGCACTACCGTGGGATTATATGGGGCTGGGCCGCTCAAGTGCTCGTCCATGACCCGCAGAATATCCAGTTTGTCCGCATCGCGCACCACATTGGTGACCAGAGCGATGTTCTCCGGCGTCCCCTTGGGCAGGGCAAAACGGTTGTGCATGCCCACCGCCGCCATGACCAGCTTGCGCATTTGCGGCGTCTCGCTGACGAGGCGGCGTTCGGCCTTGAGAACACGTACGCCCATCTGTCCGTGATTGCACGATTCCCTGTCTCTGAATGTGTGGTAGCGCAGATACTGCTCAAACCGGCCCACATCATGATACAGGGCTGCCAGCAGGCAGGCCCGCGCGGTCTGCGGGTCAAAGCCCTCGCCTTCAACGGTGTGCCGGGCATTTTCCAGCACTTCAAGGGAGTGCCGGAGTTTGAGATCCATGGGCGAGGCATCGCCTTGTTCCAGGGCTGTTTTGGCGGCGGCATATGCAGTAAACCACGCCAGATGCAAGGATATGTCGGCGGATGCTGTGACAGTGCAGTTCATGGGTAATCAAATACGCTCTGGTTTTACGCAATGCAAACGGCTTGACCGGGGCACGTGGGCTGTTGGGTTATTCCCCCGGCGGGGCAGGCGAGAGCAGCTTTTCAGGCACCTCGCCGGGGCCGGGAATGACCAGTGTTTCCGGATTCATGCTGTACCATGCAAACCACATGGAATACGCGCCGTAAAACTGCGGCATGGACGCGCCCTTCATGTTGCCGTCAAGCGCCACGCCCGTGGCAGGATCCCACTGGCTGCGCGTGGTCAGATCCATGAGCTTGCCGTTCTGGGATATGAACAGGAATGGCTCGGCCCATATCTGGCGGTTAAAAAGACGCACAACCTCAAGGCCCCGGTCATAGACTGCCAGAAGGGCATTGGGCCCCACAAAAAAATTCACGGCCCCCTTTTTGCGCACATAGCCTATGTCGATAGCCAACAGGTATCCCTCATATTCGATGCACAGCATGGGCGTTTTGCGGGCAAAACGTTTGTCCGTGCGCTCCACTGGATAAATGAGCCTGTCGTTATCGTAGTAGGTTCCCTTGCGCAGGTAGTTGCCGTAGGGATCGCGCCCGTAGGGCTTGTTGCCGTTAGGCTTGGCAAGTACCAAGGCATGCGGAAAGGTGCGCTTTGCCGCGCCCCAGGTTGTCCAGTATACAGGCACCATGGGGAGCCCTCGGCCCAGCAGGGGGCCGTCAAAGGCCATGCCTGTTTCCTGTAGCCAGAGACTGCCGGAATTGCGGTCAATCAGAACGCTGTTGCCGTCGTAGAGGCGGCCTTCCGTGTCAAAAATAAGGTTCAGGCCCCCCATGGAAGAATCATAGGCCATGAAGGTGCCGGTGGTGGGACAGTAGGTGATGGCGTAGGCCTTGTCGTCCACGATTTCGTTGACAACCTGATGCCATACCATGATGCGTTGCGGGTAAACGCGCGCCCCCCCTTGCAACATGGCGATAAACACCACCTCGTCATCGCTGAGGCTCAGGTTTGCATCCTGAATGCGGTCGTAGCGCGGGCGGTACAAGGAAGGGATGGAGCCGTATTTGACGCCTGTTTCAATCAGCTTGCCGTTGACGGCGGCAAGCTCCTGCAAACTGCGCGGCCTGGCCTGAGCGTCATCGGCATTCCAGAGCGCGGTCAGCGTGAACAGCGTGAGGGCCGCCGTGACCATGCAAAGCGCCCGCCATGCGGGCAGGCTGGCTAAAAGCCGCGCAGGGCAAGGGCCTGGTATTGTCACTGCGTCCCGCCTTTGCTGGTGTGCGCGGGCAGGTAGTCGCTAAAAACATAGTCTCGCAGGGCCTGGGGCCACGGGCGAGGAGACTTGCCAAGAAAGGCGGCCAGCTTGCTGTTGTCCAGCACGGAAAACACGGGACGGCGCGCTTTTTGAGGCCATTCCGCCGAATCAATGGGCACAACCCGGCACGGGGCCCCGGCCAGAGAAACAGCTTCGCAAGCCAGATCACACCAGCTTGCCTGCCCGCCGTTTACCGCATGCCAGATGCCTGTGGCCCTCTTTTCGGCCAAGGCGATGCTCCAGTGCGCCAGATCAAGCGTGTAGGTGGGAGAACCTGTCTGGTCATGCACCACGTTGATGGAATCGCGGCGCTGGCAGGCGGCAAGGATAGTATCCACAAAATTTTTGCGGCCTGGGCCAAAAAGCCATGCGGTACGTATGACGCACGAGCGGTCCGGCAGTGTTTCCAGAACGGCCTTTTCGCCTTCAAGCTTGGTGCTGGCGTATACAGATGCCGGTTGGGGCGTATCTGTTTCTTTCCAGGCGGTGTCGCCCGCACCGGAAAAAATGAAGTCCGTGCTGAACTGCACGAGAAATCCGGCCCCCTGCGCCTTGAGGCAGCGCGCAATGGAGGCGGGCAAGGCGCGGTTGAGCTGGCAGGCTTCTTCCTTATGGTCTTCGGCATCGTCAACAGCCGTCCAGGCCACAGTGTTGAACACCACATCCGCCTGCGCCTCTGCAATGGCAGTTTGCAGAAACGCCATGTCCAGCAGATTGCCGTTTTGGCGGCCAAGTGTTGCAACTTCCCACTCGCGGGCTTTGAGCACTCGCGTCAGGGCCTGGCCCAGAAGGCCAGTTGCCCCCCCAAGTACCAGAGCTTTTGCCATGCGACCCCCAATGTTTGCCCGCCAGCGCTGTGCTGGCGGTATCCAGGCCATTCTCCGGCACATTATCCTCGCATTGATGCCGGGGTCAATACAATACAGGCAGGTCAACATCAATTTCATACGAAGCCGCTTGGGCATTGCCCGCCGCAGATGGCCTCCTTGCTTCAAGGGCGCAAGTGACGTACAAAAAAGCCCCATGAGACACGCTATTCTTCTGGTCGCCTTTGGCGCAAGCAGCTCGCAGGGGCAGAACGCCCTCAAGGGGTTTGACGCCCTTGTGCGCCAGCGTTATCCCGGTATTCCGGTACGCTGGGCCTATACTTCGCTGCTCTTGCGCGAACGCATGGCGCAGGCCCGCCAGAAGAGTGATTCTGTTTTTAAAGCAGTGTGCCGTCTTGGGCTTGAGCGGTTCGAGGCCGTGGCGGTGCAGCCCTTGCAGACCATACCCGGTCAGGAGCATGGTGATGTGCGCGCCGCAGTTGAAGAAGCCGCCGAGCACGAGCACCTGCTTTGCCGGATTGGCGCGCCCCTGCTCGCCACGGCGGGTGATGTGCGCGCGACGGCGCGGGCGCTGGTGCGGCATCTGCCCGCAGAGCGCGGCGCAGATGAAGACGTTGTCTTTATGGGGCACGGCGCGGAACACGAGGCGGTTGCCCGCTATGTGGATCTGGCCCGCGCTGTGCAGGAGCTTGACAGCCGCGTGCATGTGGGGGCCATGAACGGCGCTGTGACGCTTGAAAGTATTTTGCCCAATCTCGCTTCACGCCGGGTATGGCTTATGCCGCTTTTATCGGTTGTGGGCCGCCATGCTCTGGAGGACATGGCGGGCGAGAACGGGCACAGTTGGCGCAGTCGCATTGAGGCCCAGGGCCACCAATGCCTGCCCGTGCTCATGGGGACGGCGGAATACGCCGATGTGGCTGAAATATGGCTGCGGCATCTTGAGGATGCCGTGCAATCCCTTGCCGCTGGCTGGGAGAAGAGGTGACGTATGCGCGGATTTTTGGCGGCTATACTGGTTTCAGGTCTGTTGTTGGGGGGATGCGGCGCTATGGGCACGGGCGATTCCGGCCCTAAAGAAAAAGTAAACCTTGCGGCTGGGGTGCAGAACGCCAAGGCCAACGCTTTTAACCCCTACCTGCGTACTTCCTTGCCCAACCTGCGCACGAGCGATGCAGAGAGCCAGGCCATGCTGCAAAAAATGGGCGGGCGTGTTAGCTCCATTGAGGGCGAAGCTGCCTATCGGCCCCAGTGGAAAAACGAGATATACCCCGTATTTTTCGGCGAGCCCAAGGCTCCTCACGAAGTATTGGTACTGCTCGATTTTGCCTCGCCGCAGAGCGAAAAGGTCTGGCATGCCGTGGCTGAGGCCAGCCGCTCGGTTTCGCCCCAGCAGTGTAAGGTGGCGGTTTTTGCCAACAGCAAGGAATATTACGGCACCGACCTCATGGGCATGGGCATCTGGGTTTCTTACTCCCGCCCCGGCCAGGGCATGGCCTACATGACCTACGCGCTCTCGCGCTGGAACGAGATCAAGGCTGCCCAGAAGAAAAAAGGACACGTTGTGGTCTTTAACAACGAATACGACGCCACGGCGGAATCCTCTGACTTCCCCATCCACTACAGCTATATGAGCAAGCTGCGGCCCCCGGTGAACCCCGCCGAAGAACTGGCCGTGGGCAAATACTGCTACAATGCGGGCAATGTGAACCTCTATCAGGCCCAGCAGATCGCCCAGTATTTTGGCATCAAGACCCTGCCTGCAGTGATTGTTGACGGCAACGTGCTGTCGTCCGTTTCTGCCAGCAGCATTCTCAAGGCAATGGAATAGCCCGCTTGACGCAAAACATTCAGGCTGCCCTTGGCCTTCTGAAACTGCACGTATAATGCCGCAAAGCCCGCTCGAAAGAGCGGGCTTTGTTTTTACCTTTCACGGACGGCAAAATCCGTTGCAGGGGCAGGAATCGGAATGGAGTGGAATGAAGGGGGCCGCAGCAGCCGCATAGCGAACACTGGGTGCAGCCCTTGTTCTGGCAGTACCATTTACCGGCAGGGCAGACTATAAGCTGCAAGATTATTGGGGCAGTGGAAAATTATTTGTCCGGGCCGGATACCTGGGCAAAATGTCCGGCTAGTGCGCCCGGTGGCCGGAGCACATGGTGGCGAGGAGCACGGGGCGCGGCTACAGAAGGTTGTGGTCGAGGCGGTAGATCATTTCAATGGGATTAAGCAGCACGATGCGTCTGCCCGAGCCCACAATAAGCCCTGCATTGCGAAACTGCTGCAAGGTGGCGCTGACCGTGGGCTGGGTGGAGCCGACCATGGAGGCCAGCTGCTCCTGAGGAATGCTCAGCGGGATTTCGCAGGGCTTGTTCCAGCCTTCGGTGGTGCGCAGGGTTTCGTAGGCCAGAGAAATAAGCAGGCTTGCCAGCCGATTGGCAACGTCGCTGTTCTGGCGGCGCACCAGATCGCCCATCTGGCGCAGTCTGCGCCCAAGCAGGGTAATGACGCTACGCGCCAGCGGATAATGCTCCTGAAGCATGCTTTCAAAATCCTGCCGGTTGATGGCGTACAGCACGGATGCGCTGGCCGTCTGCGCGCTGGCCTTGCGCGGAGAATTGTTCAGCACTTCTGAAATACCGAATATTTCGCCCTTCATGCGCAGCGAAAAGGTCATTTCCTTGCCTGCGCGGTCCAAGCAAAAGATGCGTATCAGGCCGGATTCTATATAAAAGCAGGAGTCTCCTGCGTCACCCTCAAGAAAGACCATTTCATTTTTGGACAGTTCAAGGCGCTGGGCATTTTTTAAAAAGGCGCTCTTGGCCTCGTCAATGCCCTTGAAAAAGTCTTCTTTTTCCAGATGCCAGAATGTGTCCATGGATGCCCTTCCCTGTGTGATGCGCCAGCGTCCCGCCGTGCAGGAACGGCGGGACGCTGGCGACTATTTTCAATAATACTCCGCGCTATCAGGCCTTGTCCAGCCTGTTCACATAACGGTAGGTCTGTTCCTGCCCGTTGATGTCGCGGCATTTCCAGATAATGAAGTTGGAGCCCATGATGGGACGCAGCGTGGCCTTGAAGTAGCCCAGCTGGTAGGGCATCTTGATCTCAAGCGCGCCCGCAGGGCAGGCCTTGATGCAGGACATGCAGTCCCAGCAGTCGCGGGCGGCCCGCAAGTAGGCCTTGCCCGTGGCGGGGTTCAGAGCCATGAGATCGCCGGGGCAGATTTCTTCGCAATGGGTTTCTTCGCGCCCGTTACAGCCGTTGCATTTGTGCGTGTCAATTTTTGGCGGCATTGTCTTTCTCCTGACTTAGGGCTTGTACCTGTCGCCGGGCAGCAACTGCTCGTAAGGACGGGTAAAGGTTGTCATTTCTCCTGTGGCGGGATCGCGGCGCGACTCCACAAAGCAGTCAAAGTTTTCATCGTCGCGCTGGGGGTAGTCCGAGCGGGTCTGCCAGCCAGCCCAGCGGGTTTCCTTGCGGGCCTTGAGGTGGTGCACCACGGCTTCGGCCACGTCCACGCGGTCCATGGTTTCGTTGGCCTGCATGAGATCGTGCAGATCCTTGGCGCGCAGATGCTTGAACTGGCTTTGCAGAATCTTGATGTGCCGCAGGGCGTAATCAAGCTGCTGCTCGTTGACGCGATAAAACTGGCTGGAACCGCCAGCGTATTCATCCATGAGCCTTTGCAGGCGTTCCTTCATTTCCAGCGGGCTCACGCCTTCCTCTTCGCGCGTGAGCAGGGGAGCGTACACGCGTTCCTTTTCCTGCGCGATCTGAGCGGCATCAAGTACCGGCGTATCGGCTACGGCCATGTAGGCAAGAGCGCCGCGCGCGGCCAGCTTGCCCTCGGCGCAGCAGCCGCCCACAAACTTGTTGGGGTTGCCGCCAGCGGTTTCGCCCGCTGCAAACAGGCCGGGCAGGGTTGTCATGCGTTCCATGTCCACCCAGTAGCCGCCGCCGGTGTGCCCGCCCATGATATAGGGATCGGAACCGAAGATTTCGATGGGTTCCTTGGACGGATCCTGCCCACGGCTGGCAAGAAAGAGCACGAAAGAAGGACGCTCGTTGAGGTAGTCTTCCATCATGGCCTTGGTTTTTTCCGGGGTCATGCTGGTGGTGTCGCAGAAGCAGGGGCCGCGACCAGCCAGCCATTCTTCCATGGGTGCGTTGGCGCGGATGTAGCGCGGGGCCGCATCGCCGCCAACGCTTTCGTAGCGGCTCATGACGCGCTCGCCCAGGGAGTTGATGATGGGCGCGCCGTACCCCACGGAGATGGTATCCACGGGGCCGCAAAAATCTTTGGTACGCGTGGCAACCCATCGCTGTTCAAGGCTGCTGAGCTCCGCACCCTGACGCAGGCCCATGGCGTAGCCGGAACCAACGCAGTAGGGGCACATCCAGATTTGCGAGCCGCTGTCGGTGGAGTCGGCGGTGTAGGACTTGTAAAGTGTGCCCGCGCCGCCGGTGCTCACCACTGTGGCCCGTGCGCGGAACACGTAGAACTTGCCGTCGCGTACGCCAAAGCCCGTGGCTCCTGTGCAGCGGCCATTATGCACCAGCAGGGCCGTTGCCGCCACGCGGTTGTAGACATCAGCGCCGGTTTCAAGGGCTTTTTCTGCCATGATGGGCTTGAGTTGCTCTCCGTGGATGGAAATATCCCACTTGCCACGGTAGCGGATGTTGCCCTGCTCATCCCTGAGAATGGGCAGGCCCCAGCGCTCCAGGTCATCAACGCATTCGTTGAGTTCCTGAGCGTTGGAAAGGGCCAGATCTTCGCGCAGGGGGCCGCCGCCAACCTGTGAGCGGCTCCAGCGCACGAGATCTTCGGGCGTCTTGTTGGGCGGGATATAGGTGTTGATGGCGTCCATACCGGCAGAACACGCGCCGGAGCGCATGATGTCGGCCTTTTCCACAATAACGATCTTGGCTGCGGGGTTGAGACGAGCAGTTTCCGTTGCCACAAAGCAGCCGGCATTGCCGCCGCCGATGATCAGCAGATCGGCGGTTACCTCGACGGTTTCAATGTCGTTCAGGCTGGTTGGCCGAAAATCGACCGCATGCGTTGTTTTTATGCGTGCCATAATGTCCTCTCGGGCAAAGGGTTGGGGCGATTAAAAAGGCCAGGCGGCGGCGGGATCCCACACGGGCATGCCGAGCAGCGCGTACCAGGGGGCCATGACGCAGACACCATAGACAATGGCGATAAGCACGGCCACGGAACCCACTTTGGCGTAGTCGGCGGTGGAGAAGGTTTCTGTGCTGTGCGCGATGACAGCGGCGGTGATCTGGGTGGGCAGCAGGTAGGCGAACGTATCAGTATCGCACACCAGCATGGTAAAGGCCACAGGGTGCAGGCCAAGCTTGGGAGCCATGGCAAATACCACCGGGGCAAGCATGGCCACGGCAGCCACGTTGGAGAGCATGCCAAGGCGGATAATGTGCGTGCCCACCATCATGGTCAGCACGGTCTGCCACCAGTTCATACCTACAACCATACTGTGGATGTGGTCGGCAAGCCATTGCGCCACGCCAGCCTGAGTCATGGCGGTGGTCATGGTCATGGCGCCGCCCAGCAGCAAGAATGTGCCCCAGATGGTCTTTTGCTGCACGGCCTTCCAGGAGCAGGGCATCATGCCGGGGGCAAACAGCACCATCATGCCTACCAGGCCGATAACGCCCAGGGGCTGTCGGTGCAGTTCATAAATAAAACTGCCCTTGCCCGTCACAAACATGAATCCGACCAGCAAAAAAATGCCCAGCAGGGTTTTTTCTGCGGTGCTCATGGGGCCAAGTTCTTTGTAGCTTTTTTCGATGGTGGCGGAGCCGCCCGCAATGGAAACGCAGTTGGTCTTGAAGTAGTAGCGCGTCCACCAGTTTGTCAGCACAAACATGCCCAGATACGGGAACTGCAGGAGCATCCAGTTGAGAAAGTTGATGTTGGTAAAGCCGTTCTTTTCAAAAATGCCCACCAGAATCATGTTGGGCAGGTGGGCAGTCATGATGAACATGCCGCAGATCATGGAGCCGTAAACCAGAGACTGGATGACAAGAGCCTTTTTAGCGGCGCGTTCTTCGGGCGTATCACCCAGCAGATTGCAGATGCCCTGCACCACGGGCAGCAGGGTGGCGGCGCGGGCGTTGGCCGCAGGCACCAGAAAGCCCAGAACAATATTCACAAAGAACATGCCCCAGATAACCCGGCATACGGACGAAGCCTTGAAGCGGGCCAAAATGCCCAGAGCGATGCGGCGGTCAAGGCCAATGAGCTGCATGACCGCTGCCACCATAAAGGCAAACAGGCACAGCCAGATAACGTGGTCGGTGAATCCGGCAAAGATGATCGCCATGGGCGGCTTGCCGTTGTTCCAGGGCAGAGCCTGGGTGATCAGCAGCATGGTGGGGATGGAAATACCAGTTACGCCTGCGGGCATGGCCTCGCTGACCCACATGATGCTGGCCCACACCACAATGCCCAGAACGGCCATGCCGTTGTGCGTCAGCCCGTCAAATGGGGGGATCACATTCCACAACAGGAAAAAAGCAACCCATGCCAGGGCAAAACCAGCGAAAGCGCGCAGGGGATTTTTGCCCCTATTACGAATATTTTCACAAAGATAGCCCAAAAAAGACCGCCCTGCGGCGGAAGGAACCTGTGTCATATACCTACCCCACGATAAAAGAGTGTCAGTACGCGCGTGGGCACTGACACTAGGTTAGTTTGTTCTTCCATTCCATGTTCTGGATGATAATTCTGAGAAAATTTTTTGGCCTGGCTGTAGGCTTTGCGGCAATTTTTAAGGCTGGAAAGTCATCTGACGGCTATGACAACTTACTGAATTGCTATGTAAAAATGGCAAAAAAAGGAGCAGCCCGAACCTCGTGCCCCAGCTGCTCCATGCCAAATTTTTTTTGCCCTGCTGCAAAAATTTTTTTCAGATGAAAAATGCCCGCAGCGAAAAATTACAGTGTGAAAAACTCCAGGGCCGGGGCCTTGGCGATCATGCCCGCATCTGCCAGCATTTGATAAAAAAGGCTCAAGCCGCGCTGTTCTTCTTCGCCCAAGGTGTAAACAAGGCCCTTGCTGTAGTAGAAGGCCAGCTCCTCGCGTGAGAGGGGGCAACCGTGGGCCGTGAGGTCAAGGATGACGTTCATGTGCTCAAGGCCCCAGTCGCGGCCCTGCCGCAGCAGCGCGCCGGGGTCGCTGGTAAAGAGCTTTGCCTCTGCGGCGGCGCGGCTGACCACCCACAGGCCGAAAATAAAGGGCAGGCCTGTCCAGTCGCGCCATGCCTCAGCCAGGTCGAGACGGTGCGGATACTCGGGATGGTTGCGCAGGCGCAAGGCTTCATCGCCAATGGCCAGAAAGGCCACGGGCGGGTTTTCGCCGCGCAGGGCCGGGGTAACTTGCCCTGTGGAGAATGTGACGTTGAGCTTGAATCTGTCGCGCATGATAAGGCGCAGCAGGGCCACCGAGGTGTGTGTTTCGCCGCTGATGAGGATTTCCTGCCCTTCAAGCTGTTCAAAGGGCACGCGCGAGAGCAGCAGCACGCTCATGACCGGGCCGTGGGAGCCTATGGAGAGGTCTTCCACAAGCTGGTAGCGCTCCGGGCGGCTGGCGTATTCAAAACATGAGCAGGACGAAACGTGCAGTTCGCCGCGCGCCATCATGGTGTTGAGCAGGGCTGGCGGGCCGGAAACAAGCTCGTAATCGTGGGGCAGAATGCCAGCTTCCAGCGGGTGATAGATGGGCAGTACGTTGAGATAGCCAATGCGGCCCATGCGCAGTACGGGGGGAGTTTTTTTTTGCTCGGTCATGGGGCGGAGTACCTTTTGCCAGGGGCAAAGCCGATGGGCGAAATTTGAATGTGCGGCCAAAACGCGTTTCCGGGGGCGAACCCCCGGAAACGTGGAATTAACAGTGCGTCGGAAGCCTTACACTTCAGGCTGGGGAACCACGGGAGTGTAGTCCATGGTGCGCTGCACGGGGGTAAAGCCCGCAGTGCGGATGACCTTGTGGATGTCGCTGCGGTCCATGTGGAAGGAAACCCCGGCTGCGGCCACCACGTTTTCTTCAATCATCAGCGAGCCGAAGTCGTTGGCGCCGTAGAACAGGGCCAGTTGGGCCACCTGCGGGCCCATGGTCACCCACGAGGCCTGGATGTTGGCGATATTGTCCAGCACCAGACGCGAGACTGCCAGCAGGCGCAGGTAGGCGGGGGCGGGCAGCGGGTCAACATCGATGCGCGTGTGCGCTGGCTGGAATGTCCAGGGGATAAAGGCCGTGAAGCCGTGGGTGCGGTCCTGCACCTCGCGCACGGCAAAGAGGTGATCCAGCCTGTGGGCAGGTTCTTCTTCATGCCCGAACATCATGGTGGCGGTGGTGCGCAGGCCCAGCTTGTGGGCTTCTTCCATAACGCCGAGCCACTGTTCGGCAGTGCATTTGTTGGGCGAAACCTGGGCGCGCACTCCTGTGTGCAGAATCTCCGCGCCGCCGCCGGGCAGGGATTGCAGGCCTGCTTCTTTCAGGCGGCGCAGCACCTCTGGCACGGAAAGGCCGAATTTTTCAGCCCAGAAGAAAATCTCCGGCGGCGAAAAGGCGTGGATATGCAGTTGCGGCCATGTTGCCCGCATCCAGCGCAGCAGGTCTTCGTACCATTCCAGCGGCAGGTCGGGGTGATGCCCGCCCTGGAGCAGCACCTGGGTACCGCCGAGGGCAAGGGTTTCCTCAATCTTCTGCGCCATTTCGTCTCGGCTGATGACGTAGCCGCCGTCCTGATCTGGCGCGCGGAAAAAGGCGCAGAAGCGGCAGGCGCACACGCACACGTTGGAATAGTTGATGTTGCGGTCGCCCACGTAGGTGACAATGGGGTCAGGGTGCAGACGCAGGCGCATGGCATGGGCCAGTTGGGCAAGCGTGTGCAGGCTGGCCTTGTAGTACAGGGCTTCGGCGGCGGCGCGGTCAAGGCGCTGGCCGCTGGCGGCAAGGGCTGAGGCCTGGCGCACGTCTTCAAATTCTGCGCCCTGTTCGTCAAAGGGGCTGTGCGCGGGGAAAAACGTACTCACTGGCGCGCCTCCGTGGATTCGTCGTTCAGGGTATTGAAGGTGGCGTTGCGCCGCACCGGGGTAAAGCCCGATTCGCGGATAAGGTGCTCAAGTTCCTCAATGGTCATGCCCTGGGCGGACTGCGCGCCCGCCATGTGGCCGATGCGCTCTTCAATGATGGTGCCGTCCAGATCGTCCGCGCCGTACCACAGGGCCACCGGGGCCAGCTTGGGGGCCATCATGATCCAGTAGGCCTTGAGGTGGGGGATGTTGTCGAGCATGAGGCGCGAAACAGCCACCGTGCGCAGCTGATCCAGCCCGCGCTGGGGGCCGACCTTGTCTTCCGGCAGCTTGAGGCGGCTGTGATCCGTAAGGAAGGGCAGGGGGATAAAACAGGTAAAGCCGCCGCTTTTGTCCTGCTGCTCGCGCAGACGGCAGAGGTGGTCGATGCGGTGCTCGTATGTTTCTATATGCCCGAACAGCATGGTGCAGTTGGTGGCAATGCCGAGGCTGTGAGCCTCGCCCTGAATGCGCAGCCATGCCTTGGCGTCGGCCTTGTGCGGGCAGATCTGCGGGCGCAGTTCTTCATCAAAAATTTCCGCGCCGCCGCCGGGCATCATTACAAGGCCCGCGTTCTGCAAACGCTTGAGTACCTCAAGGGTGCTGATGCCTTCAAGGCGCGCAAAGTGTTCAATCTCTACGGCGGTAAAGGCCTTGACCGGCAGGTTGGGGTTGAAGGCCCGCACCGCGCGGATCATGTCTTCAAACCAGGCAAGGGGCCGCGTGGGGTGGCAGCCGCCCACAATGTGCAGTTCGTCCAGATGCAGGGGGGTCGCGTCTGCAGCGCGCAGGCGGGCCAGCACGTCGTCGAGGCTCATGGCAAACGCGCCCGGCTCGTCCTCCCTGTCGCGGCGGAAGGCGCAAAAGGTGCAGCCGTTGACGCACACATTGGTATAGTTGATCTGCCGGTTGACCACATAAAAGGCCTTGTGGCCGTGCAGGCGGCAGCGCACGTGCAGCGCAAGCGCGCCCACGGCGGTAATATCGGGGCAGTTGAACAGTGTCAGCCCGTCTTCGGGCGAAAGCCGCTCCCCGGAGAGCACCTTTTCGCGGATAGACGAAAGGCCCAGTGCGGCGTAGTATGTTGCGTCTAGCATATCTGAATCCTGTGCATGGATTGGGGGCAAAATGCCGCTCGCAGATTAAGCCCCGCCGCCGCACACTGTCAACGTGAGGAAAAAATGTCTGCCTTGCCGCCGCCAAATCTGTCATTCGGTCTTTCGCCCTGCCCCAATGATACCTATATTTTTCATGCCATGCTGCACGGGCTGGTGCCTGTTCCCGCGCCTATCACCCCGCATATGGCCGATGTGGAAGAACTGAACAATCTTGCCCGGCAAAAGGCGCTGGACGTCACCAAGATGTCGCTTGGCGCAACCACTGAAATCATGCAGGATTATGCCCTGCTGTCTTCGGGCGCGGCGCTTGGCTGGGGTTGCGGCCCCCTTGTGGTGGCGCGCAAAAACCTCAAGCCCGAAGACTGGCGCAATGCCACTGTGGCGGTTCCCGGCCTGCTGACCACTGCCAATCTTCTGCTGACCCTGCACGGCGGTTTTCAGGGGCCGCGCAAGGAAATGCTGTTCAGCGATGTTATGTCTGCCGTGAGCAATGGCGAGGCTGATCTTGGTCTGATAATCCACGAGGGGCGCTTTACCTATGCGCGTCAGGGGCTTGTAAAACTGCTTGATCTGGGGCAGTGGTGGGAGGCGGAGTTTTCTCTGCCGCTGCCGCTGGGCGCCATTGCCGTGCGGCGCGACCTGCCCATACCCCTTGCCCGCCGCGTGCAGAATACCATCACTGCCAGTCTGGCTTACGCCAACGCGCACCCCGGTGATTCGCGCGAATTTATCCGCTCTCATGCGCAGGAGATGGAAGAAAGCGTCACCAGCGCCCACATCAAGACCTTTGTGACGGATTTCAGCCTTGATCTCGGCCCGGCGGGGCGTGCGGCCATTCAATCCCTTGTGGGCCGGGCTGCGGATATCATGGGCAAGCCCCTGCCTTCTGAAGGGCTGTTTTTGCGCTAGGGGCTGTTTCTAAATAATTCTTTTGGCCAACTGGCTGCGTCAAAAGGCCATTTTTTACTCCAGTCATGTACCGTAAGAGTACACTCCTTTCGTAAAAAAAGCCTTTTTCCTTGCCCTTGGCACAAAATCATTTATTTAGAGACAACCCCTGAAGCAGGTTACGAATGAAATGAGTTAACTGCTCTAGCCAGGCAGGGCAAACCCGGCCCGTAACCCTTTTACCTCCCATGTTTCGCGCGTTGCGGCGCGGACGGAACACGTTTTACCCCGGACTTTTCCGGCTTGCTCTGGCGCTGGCCCTGACGCCCGCCACGGATCACCTGCGAGAACCCTATGTTTGAAAAAATATTCTCCCTTTCAGAGGCCCGCCGTTTTTATGCGGTGGGGCTGCCCATCTTCATTGCCCAGCTTTCGCAAACGGGCATGACCTTTGCCGATACTGCCATGAGCGGGCTCTACAGCGCTCAGGCTCTGGCCGCTGTGGCCGTTGCGGGTTCCATATGGGCCCCTGTGGCCCTGCTTGGCATTGGCTGCCTGCTGGCGCTCTCTCCCCTGAGTGCGCAATTTGTTGGCTCCGGACGGCCTGACCGAGCGGCGCACCTGCTGCGGCAGGGCCTGTGGCTTACTCTTGGCCTGAGCGTTGTGCTGGTGAGCTTTTATTACGCAGTTTCGTTCCATCTGGACCTTTTTGGGCTTGAGCCCGCGCTTGCTGACATGGCAGGGGCGTACCTGCGCGCCATCATGTGGGGTTTGCCGGGTTTTCTGCTTTTTGTGAATCTGCGCAGCTTTCTTGAGGGCTTTTCCCGCACTCGTCCCGCCATGGTCATAGGCCTGCTCGGGCTGGCGCTCAATGTTCCCTGCAACTACGTATTCATTTACGGCAAGTTCGGTTTGCCGGAGCTTGGCGGCGTGGGCTGCGGCGTGGCCTCTGCCATCAGCTTCTGGTTTATGGGCCTGTGCATGTTGTATTATCTGCGCCGCGACCCGCAGTATAAATGCCTGGGGCCGGTGTTTGCTCCCCTGTTCCGTGGCGGCAGCGCAGAAGAGCCGCGCTTTGATGGTGCGCTGGTCTTGCGGGTGTTCCGCATTGGCTTTCCCGGCGCGCTGGCCCTGTTTTTTGAAGTTTCGCTCTTTGCCCTCAGCGCTATTCTGCTTGCTCCTTTGGGTACGGTCATGGTGGCTGGGCATCAGATTGCCCTTAACTTTGGGGCGCTGGTGTTCATGGTGCCGCTTTCCATCAGCATGACGGCCACCATACGCGTTGGCCGCTACCTTGGGGCGCAGCAGGCCGAGCGCGCTAAAATTGTGGCCCGCACGGCCCTGACCCTGAGCGTTGTTTTTGCGCTGCTCATTGCTACGCTTACAGTGCTGTTCCGACATAGTATTGTGGCCATTTATACCCAGGATGCGGCGGTGGCCGCCCTGGCCATGCAACTCCTGCTTTATCAGGCCGCTTACCAGATTGTGGACGGCTTGCAGGTGACGGGCATCGGCATTCTGCGCGGGCATAATGATACGCGGATTATTTCTGTCATCTGCTTTGCAGCCTACTGGATTATCGGGCTGCCCTTGGGTTTTGCGCTGGCGCGTACAAATCTTCTGGTCCCCTCAATGGGTGCGGCAGGCTTTTGGATTGCCTACATCGTGGCCCTGGGATTCGGGGCGGCATGTTACCTCTGGCGGGTGCGGCATCTGCACTCGCTCACAACCGAAGACATGCTCCAGCGCGTGAAGCGTTAGAGCGGCACCATCGCGTTATCCCGACTGCGTCAGAATATGTTTTTCTGCGGCCGGGTACGGTATGAGCGTAAAAAGAGGCGCAGGCGGGCAAAGCCCGCCTGCGCCTCTTCAATACTGGCTACGCTGGAGAAGAAATACCGTCAGGCCTTTAGCTGTTATTTACGGAAGGCCTGCTTCCAGGTAAATTTTACTATGGACATCATGTCCGTGAGGCTGCTCTTGCCGCCAATCAGGCTTCCGGAGCTCTTGCCGCGCGCGAGCGGGTCAAGCAGCGGCGGGATGGGGGTATTGCCTGAAATGGCAGGCTGTGCGTCTTGTGCGGTGCGGGTGTTCTGCGTTGATTGGGCTGCGCCCTCGTGCTCACCCCACAAGGGGATGACTGGCGAGGATGCACCCTGCCCGGCGCGCAGATTGCCTGATTTGGCGGCAGAACCCTGCTGGGAGGGCATATCCGGTTCGTCCTCGTCGGCAAGGGCAATGCCAACTTGCCCGCGTTGCCGTGCTCCAGCCTGGGGGGCTGTGCCTGCGGCCTGTGCCTGATTGGCCTGCGCATTGCCCATTTGAGCCTGACCCACCTGCATCAAGGGGTCATTTGCCCATTCTGCGGGCGCGCCTTCTGCGTCCCCACGCTCCCTGGCGGCCTGACGGCCTGCCCGCCACTGGCGTTCTGCCGCGTCTTCAAGCTTTTTGGCCTCGGCCTCGCGGGTCAGGGCTTCAAGCGTGGTGCGGATTTCTGCGCTCAAGGCTTCGGCGTCAGCGCCCAGGGCCTGTTCAAGGCAGGCTTCCATGCTTTTCAGCATGTCGTCCGGGGTATCTGTTGCAAGGCATATCTGAGCCATGCGCTCACTGATCTGTTCTCTGGGGGTGATTTCGTACCCCTGAGCCAAAATTCCTGCTGCAAAATCAAAGTTGCCCTGGCGTATCTGCTGCAAGGCCTCGGACAAAAACGGGCTTCGCGCTGCGGGATCTTCCTGAAGCATGCGGGCATAAACCGCGCGGGCGCGGTTCCACTGCCGCGCGCGCACAAATGTGGCTGCCGCCAGCGAAAGATAGTGGCGGTAGCGGGCCATGTCGCCCTTGCCCTTCCACGCCGCGGCCATGCCCAGCTCCGCCTTGCCCTGAATAAGCGCGCCGCGCATGGCCCGCTGGAAGGCATTGATGGCGCTGTTCCATTTGCGTTGTTCAAGGCACTGCATGCCCACGCGAAAATAGTCTTCGGGCTGGCGAATGGGCTTGAGCAGGATGCCGTAGGTGGCCACGGCTTCGTCAAAGGCTCTGGTGTCTGCAAGGTGGGCGGCTTTTTCCAGATCATCAAGCGAAGAACGCGAGTTGGCCAGAAAATCAAGATGGGCCTTGAGCTGGCTGAACGAGTAAGGCCTTGATATGAGGGCGCTTGCACCGCAGCCGAGAGTGCGGAGCTGCTCCACCTCGCTGTCGTGGGGCAGAATCAGCAGCACGGGCATGTCGAGCAGCAGGGGGTGCAGACGCAAAATGGCGCAAAACTGTTCGCCGTCCATATCAGAAAGACGCTGCGAGCAGATGACCACATCGGGCTTGAAAGAAGGGGGAAATTCGTCAAGGCCAGCCAGCATGCGGGCTGCCGCCACGCCGGAGGTCAGACCTTCAGTGCGGTCAACCCCGACTTCGCGCAGAGCGCGTCTGTCCAGAGCGGCCATTGATTCGCTTTCGCTGAGAAGAAGAACATGGATCTGCCGTGGGCGGGTCATGCTTGTCCTTGTCGGAATAACCAGTTGAAAAGCTGCCGGCAGGAAGGGCTGGCAGTGGCTTCCGTAAATGCACTATACCCGCTGGAGCGGGCTTGCGCAAGAAAACAGGGCCGTGAAATTTGATGAATGCCTGTCGCGAATGGGCGTAATGGCTTGTTCCTCCATAAAAAAACACCTTGTCGCTGGTCGTGGCGGCAAGGTGTTTATGTGTTTGATCTGTCAGAACCAGCTTAATTGGCAAAAGGTATTATGCGCGCACGTGGCTGCGCATCCTCGCTGCCGCAGAATTCCGGCGGGCAGGAGAGAACTGCGTGACAGTAGGGGCAGTGCAGCGTGCCATCTGCCCGTTCAAGGCGGATAAGCCCACCCTCGTTTTCATAGCAGCGCGGGCAGAACGGCCCAAGATTGATATCCTTGGCCTTGAGCCAGTAGAGACCGTTGCGGCGGAACAGGTTGCTGGCAAGCTCAACGGCTTCTTCAAGGGTCTTCAGGCGGGTCTGCAGCAGGTTAAGCTCATCGTGCAGGGCTATGCTGCGCGATTGCACTTCCATGAGCAGGCGGCGGGCCTGTTCGACATGCCCGGAGGCAAAAAGGTCGTTGATTTCTTTGAATAGTCGATAGTGCAGCATGGTTCTCTTCCCCATTGCTGCTAATAATCGGAGCAAGACGCTATATCTTTAGGGATCGGAAATCGGCTATTGGCGCGGGATGAAAAAATTTATTCATGATTTTAGCCAGTTGGTGAAGCATTTTTTATTTAGAATATTTTTAGAGTTCTGGAAAAAACCTGAATCTGCCGGGTGCAGGCCTGACCGCACCCGCCCCGGCATGCCCGCAAAGGCTGCCGTATCGCCTCTGAAAAACGCTGCCTGAGCGAAAAATGGGGGAAAACAGAAGATGCCCAAACCCACGCGCACATTCATGCAAACGCGGGTGTGGTAAAGATAAAGAGAATTGTTGCCGCTGGTTACATCTTTCGGCGTGAAATCGGATCAAGAGAACGCAGCATCTCGCGGTATCGGGTTTCTTCATCCGCAGAGAGGGAGGGGGGCAGCTCACCGTGGCGCAGCAGGGCGCCGCCCAGCATATCCGCCTCTTTTTGGGCACCAACGCGGCGCACCATGTCAGTGGCGGCATCAGGAGTCGGCGTGGTAACTTCCACGGCAGTGCTTTGTTCTGCCCGTTGCTGCTCTTCGGCAGAAAGGCGCAGTACTTCTTCTTCCACAAGAATGGGTGCCCCTGCGCGCATGGCCAGGGCAATGGCGTCCGAGGGGCGGCAGTCCACTCGCGTTCTGCCTTCCGGGCCGGAAAGTACAAGCACCGCGTAGAAAGTGCCTTCGCGCAGGTCGTTGATCTCCACGCGCCGCAGTTCGGCCTTAAAGGCTTTGAGCGTCATGAGAAACAGGTCGTGCGTGAGCGGGCGGGGCAGATTTTCGTTGTTGAGCACCAGAGAAATGGCCATGGCCTCCATGGCTCCCACCCAGACGGGCAGCACGGCATCGCCGCTGGCTTCGCGCAACACCACGATGGGCGTTTTGCTCTGCGGGTCGATGGTGAGCCCGAAAACGCGCATTTCTACCATGGTTCCCCCAATCGTTGGGCCATGAGGCTGTGCTTTTTGGCCTCTGTAATCCTCACCCGCACCATGCGGCCCGTGTGATCCACTTGCGGCGGCAGCTCCACATGCACGGGCGCGCCGTAGGGGTCGCGACCTTGCCAGCTTGGCTCCGGCCCCTGGCCTTCCTTGGGGCTGCGGTTTTCGATCAGCAGGGTGGTTTCGCCGCCTACCCGCTGCTGCAACCAGCGCGCGCCAAGTTCATCCTGAAGGGCCTGGAGGCGCAACAGCCTGTCCTGGGCAACATCGGCGGGGATTTTGTCGGGGAACAGCGAGGCCCGCGTTCCTGGCCTGTCTGAGTAACAAAAGGAGAAGCTGGACATGAAGTTGCTGGCGCGCATCATCTGCAACGTGTCCTGAAAATCCTGCTCGCTTTCACCGGGAAAGCCCACAATAAGATCAGTGGAGAGGGCCAGATCGGGCCGGGCTGCGCGCAGGCGTTCCACCAGATCAAGAAAGGCCCCGCTGTCGTAGCGGCGTTTCATGCGGGTCAGCACCGCGTCCGAGCCTGCCTGCATGGGCAGGTGCAAGCGGGGGCAGAGCTGGGGCAGCTCCGCAAAGGCGGCGATATCTTCCGGCCCCATATCCTTGGGATGCGGGGTAACGTAGCGCAGGCGCTCAAGGCCCGGCAGGGCGGCAACCTTGCGCAGCAGGGCGGCAAAGCTTGTGCCGTCGCCGCTTTTATCCTGCCCGAATGCGTTGACGTTCTGCCCAAGCAGGGTGATTTCTCTCGCGCCGTTGTCGATCAGCGCCTTGCATTCGTCAAGAATGGCCGTACTGCTGCGCGATTTCTGGCGGCCCCGGGTGAAGGGCACAATGCAGTAGGCGCAGAAATTGTCGCACCCCTGCATGATATTGGCGTAGGCTACGGAACCGCTGACCACGCCGGGTTCGGTTGTGCCTTCGCGCTCCACATACTGGCTTGTAAAATCAAGCAGGGAGAGGCGCTGCGCGGGGTTTTCCAGCAGGCGCTCAATGGCCTGAGGGGCATTGCCTATGCCGTCGCTGCCCGCCACAAGGCGCACCTGGCTTTCTTTTTCAAAGATGCTTTCGCCAAGTTGCTGGGCCACGCATCCGGCCACGCACACCAGCACGGCGGGGTTGCCGCCCGAAACCTGACGGATGCGGCCAAGCGTGCTCATAACCTTTTGTTCCGGCTTTTCACGCACGGAACAGGTATTGACCACCACCACCTGCGCGTCTTCAAGCGGCGCTTCAAAAAAACCGCGCGCGCCGAGCGCACGCCCCAGCCAGTGGGAGTCGTGCACGTTCATCTGACAGCCAAAAGTGATGATGTGGTAGGTCTTTTCAATCATGATCTTGTATTACTGCTCAATGTCCAGGTCTGCATCGTACATGCCATGCGCGCCTTCTTCTTCAAGGGCGGCCACGCGGTCTTCAAGCCAGTCAAGCACGGCGCGGGCCGTGTGGTAGTTGAGCAGCACGCGGCTGTGGATGCAGCGGTTCACTTCGCGCGCGTCCATCTCGCCGGGGGTAATTTCGTGGCCGATGGAGCCGTCGGGGGCCACCAGCTGCTCAGAGAAAGCGGGCAGGGCATCGCTTTCGTGATAAAAATTCATCTCGATCTCGCCCTGCGGATTTATGCCGCCCCAAACGCCGTGGGCTGTTTGCAGTCTTGCGTTTTCATCCATCTGATATTTATAGCGGATCTTTGCGGGGTGGTCACTGGGCTTGTTCATGCGGCATCCTTGTGGTGTGTGGTATCAGGGGCCTGGCCGCAGGCTGAGGCTCCGTTAGCAACGACATCAGCTGTGCGGCAATTGCATATGATAAAAAAGAGGCCCTGCCAAGTAAAGGCAACATGCTCTCCACGCTGCGGGCGGCATTGTTTTGCATGGATCATGCCCGGTCAGCCCGCTGTAAAAAAATTGGAGCGAAAGAATCAAATGACCGCAAAAAGCAGCGCCAGCCCCGCTCTGCGGCCCATGCAACAGCCTTGCTGCGGCAAACATGCTCTTGACGATGTGCCTTGCATGGATAGAATATCTGCTGCGGCTCATAAGCACGGTCAGGCGCGGCAGCGCGCGGGCTAATCAGGCAATGAGCATCCAAGGAGAACAAGTGAGCGAGGCAAGCAGCAAACCGTATGAAATCCGGCGGCATGAAATGCAGCCCTACTTTGATCTGGAAGCCTTCATGTCCATGAGCAAGGAAACGCGCCTTGGCGGTGCGATTCTTGAACGTCTTGTGGGCCTGTGGGGCGAATGGCTGCCGCAACTGAACGTTTGTGAGATTGCGGCTGGCAAAATTTCGTATCTGGCTGTCTGGCTGCCGGAAGAAGTGGAAAATTTTGTGGATGAAGCCTGGGGAAAATCTGCCTCTGACGGCTTTATGATCAACAACCTTGCCCAGTTTATGTGCATGGCTGCCGTGCAGGAGGCCCTGCCCCAGGTGGAAGATGCCGGTTGCGCGCCTTCGCCGCGGCCCACGGAAACGCTGCGCGAGGCGCTGGCCTCGTTGGGCATTGAATACCGCGAGGCGTTCGGCACCCTTACGCGCCGTTATGCTGTTGTGACGCACTATCCCTTCAAGGGCGGCTGTGAGATTTGCCATCTTCAGGCCCAGTGTCCCAAGGGGCAGGGTCAGGCTGAAAGCCCGAGCATTCTGTTGCCGGGGCATGAGGCCGATTCGGGCGATAACTAAGTGCTGGAACGGGCGGCTGTTTCCGAAAATGCCGTTTCTGCTCCCGGCTGCGCGCCGCAAAGCGCGATCAACAACCACGCGGGGCACAAAATGCTTTTCGGCAACAGCCGCTAACGGCCTTCCATCACAAGGGTGCGGGCTACTCCGGCAGGAGTGCGCACCACAAGTTCTACAGTGCGGGCATTGCGGGCAACCGATTCAACGAGGCAGGTTTCCGTGGCGTCCTTGTCATAGTTGCGCACATCCACCGTGTCGCCCTTGGAGGGAACGCGGTCGGGGATGACCTCGACAAGGTCGGCGGAATCGGCGTCAAAGCCGTCCCAGGCCAGCGCGGGAACGGTCATGCAAAGGCAGCCCAGCAGGGCGGCTCCGAATAGCAGGTGTTTCATGCAAGCATGTGTAAATCCATTTGCCCCTCTTGGCAACTGTGCCGCCCCCGGAGAAGAACTCGCGCCACTGGCGCATCCTGCCCCTCTGTGTGATGGGCACGGCCGCGTGGTGCGGTATCTGCGCCTTTCTGTCACTGACCGCTGCAATCTGCGCTGCGCCTATTGCCGCAGCGAGATAAACCAGAAGTTCATTCCGCACCCCAAGGTGCTGCGCTATGAAGAAATGGCGCGCCTTGTGGGCATGATGGCCGCGCTGGGCGTTTCCAAGGTGCGGCTTACCGGGGGCGAACCCTTTGCCCGCAAGGGCTGCGACGAACTGCTGCATCTGCTGCATACGCGCTACCCATCCCTTGATTTGCGCCTGACCACCAACGGCACACTGCTTGAGCCGCACATTCCGCTGCTGCGCTCTGTGGGCGTGAGCGCCGTCAATCTTTCCCTCGACAGCTTTGACCGCGAAACCTTTGCCAGAGTGACCGGGCGCGATCTGCTGCCCGCTGTTCTCGCCTCGCTGGACGGGCTGCTGCAAGCGGGCATTCGCGTAAAAATCAACGCTGTCGCCATGCGCGGCGTCAATGACGGGCAGATGGACGATTTTGTTCATGCCGTGCGTACCATGCCCGTTGATCTGCGATTTATCGAATTTATGCCCATGGGCAGCGGCACCCTCTGGGGGCCGGAGACGTTCTGGTCTGCCGGAGACATCCGGGCCGAAGCCGAGCGACGTGTGCGCCTTGATCCCGTGCAGGACAGCAGCGCGGAGGCTGGCCCCGCCAAGATGTTTGCTGTGCAGGGTGGCAAGGGCCGCATGGGATTTATCACCGCTGTATCCTGTCATTTCTGCGGCACGTGCAACAGGCTGCGGCTCACCAGCGACGGCAACCTGCGCACATGCCTGTTTGACGACAGGGAATATCACTTGCGGGGGCTTCTGCGTAATCCGCGTTTTGATGACGGGCATCTGGCCCGCGTGGTCCGCCTGGCCTGTGCTGGCAAACCCATTGGGGCCGATCTGCTCAAGGCCCGCAAAAAAGGCTCCGCCGTGGCAGACAAACAGATGGTGGGCATTGGCGGTTAACAGAGAGCTCCCCATTGGAAGATTATGATTGACTCTCAATATTAAGTATACTTATTATAAATATACTTATTAAATGCAGCGCAAAGGAGTACGCCATGCTCAAGATGTCACTTGAATTGCCGGTAAACGCCACGCCGGAAAATATTTGGAGAGTCTACAGCGAATTTTCACTTCGAAGACAATGGGAAACAGATCTGGAATCGTATGAGCTTGACGGGCCATTTGCCGAGGGTGTGGGCGGTACCATGCAGCTAGAAGGCATGCCGCCGATCCGATTTGTTTTTACAGAGGTGCAGACCAACAAGAGTTTTCGGGATGCCGTTGACCTTGGGGGGATGGGACGGCTAGAGTTCGGGCATGAAATTTCAGAGCGCGATGGGCGACGCTTTGTGGAACATTCCATCTCGCTTCTGCCAAAATATTGTGAAATAACAAACGAAAATTATGCATTTTTCCAAAAAGTCACTGGGGATATGACGGATGTGTTATGGCGTTTGAAAATTCTGGCGGAAAGCCTGTAGTTTTTCCTTCACAGTTTCAGGGGGAGGCTGGAGCCTCCCCTGGTTTGCTTTTTATACGGGCATATAATCGCTGGCACGGTATTATCCGAAGAGCGCTCGCCAAGTGCGGCCTCACGCACCCTCAGTTCGTTTTTCTGGCCTGTACCGGCTATCTGGCGCAAAATGAGGAGTACGTGACCCAGAGCATGGTGGCAAACCTTGCCGATATGGATTTGATGACGATTTCACAGCTTGCGGTATTGTTGGAAAAAAAGGGGTTGATTCTGCGCACGACACACCCGCAGGACAGCCGCGCCAAGTCTGTGAGCCTTTCAGATGAGGGGCAACTCCGGCTGAGCAACAGCCTGCCAACGGTCGAGGTTATAGATAAGGAATTTTTTGGGGCCCTGGGGAGCGGGCAGAAAGATTTTGTGCAGATGCTCCGTGTTCTTTCAGCCGTAACCGATGGGAACATCCCTGGCATTGAACCTGACGTTATTCCCAAATAAGGCAATTTCGGGTCAAAGTTCCACTGGGGGCGGCGGCGCCATACACGGCAAGCGCCATTTGAAACCCTTCGCCTTTCAGTCTATGCTCTGGCGGTAGCAACCTTTACTTCTCGCAAGGAATCCATGATCGCCTATCTTGAAGGCCGACTGGCCGAAATATGGGGCAATGCCTGCCTGATCGTCACCGAGGGGGGCGTGGGATACGAAGTGGCCCTGCCCGCCCACACGCTTGCCAGCCTGCCCGGCAGGGGGGAACCCCTGGCGCTGTACACCAGCCTTGCCGTGCGTGAAGATGCGCTGGAGCTTTTTGGTTTTGCCACCTTTGAAGAACGCCAGACCTTTGAAGTGCTGGTCTCCATCTCCAAGGTGGGGGCGCGCACGGCCCTTGGCATCCTTTCCATCTTTCGTCCTGACGACCTGCGCCGGGTTGTATTTGAGGATGACGTGCTGGCCCTTACCCGCGTTTCGGGCATCGGCAAAAAAACCGCCGAACATGTGTTTCTTGAGCTGAAATACAAGCTCAAGGTCGAGGACGCCCCGCAGGCGGCGGCGTTGACCACGGGGACGCGGCCCGGTTCCGTGTTTCGCGATGTGCTGGACGGCTTGGGCAATCTTGGCTATGAGCCGGACGAATGCGCGCCCTTGGTCAAAAAACTGCTGCACGAAGAGCCTGATCTGGATGTGACCGGCGCGCTGCGCGCCACCCTCAAGGCTCTCGCCAAGGGGAAGGTCTGATGACCGATCTTGCGAACCCGTGCGTTGCGGAGTGCACCACAGGCATTGACGAAAGCGTACGCCCGCACAGCCTTGACGACTTTATCGGGCAGAATGAACTGCGCGCCAATCTGCGCGTGTATCTGGGGGCTGCGCGCGAGCGCGGCAAGGCGCTGGACCACACGCTTTTTTACGGCAATCCTGGGCTTGGCAAAACCACGCTGGCGCAGATCATGGCCTCCGAGCTGGGGGTCAATCTTATCTGCACCTCCGGGCCGGTGCTTGAGCGCAGCGGGGACCTTGCCGCCATCCTCACCAATCTGAACAGGCACGACATCCTTTTTGTGGATGAAATCCACCGCATGCCCATTGCCGTGGAGGAAGTGCTGTATCCCGCCATGGAAGATTTCAAGCTCGATCTGGTCATCGGGCAGGGGCCTGCGGCGCGCACGGTCAAGATTGATCTTGAGCCCTTCACCCTTGTGGGGGCGACCACGCGCATGGGCTTGATCTCTTCGCCCCTGCGTGACCGATTCGGCATTGTGGCGCGGCTGGAATATTACAGCCCGGAGGACCTTGCCCGCGTGGTGCAGCGCACGGCGCGCATCCTGGGCGTGGAGGTCTCCACTGACGGCGCTGCGGAAATTGGCCGCCGTTCACGCGGCACGCCCCGCATTGCCAACCGTCTGTTGCGCCGTGTGCGCGACTTTGCCCTGGTGCACGGTGACGGGCTTGTGACTGGCGAACAGGCTTCGGCGGCGCTCAAGCGCATGGACGTGGACGAGCTGGGGCTGGATCAGATGGACCGCAAGCTGCTGGAGGTGCTCATCAAACACTATGACGGCGGCCCGGTGGGTATCAAAACTCTGGCCGTTGCCTGCTCGGAAGAAGTGCGAACCATTGAAGATATTTACGAGCCGTACCTTATCCAGTGCGGCTTTTTAAAGCGCACCCCGCGTGGGCGCATGGCAACAGCTTTGGCCTACAGGCACTTGAAAATGCTGCTTTCTTAGGTATATGATCTGCCCGACCAGTTTTTACACCGAACTGAATGAAAAGGCGGAGAAAGCATGCTCTTGCAAGTAATTGAAGGAAAATTCAGCGTCTGCAAGGTGGAAAACCTGCGCGCCGTCAATTTTCATGTGCCGTGGTTGTTTGTGGGCAAAACTGATGCGGAAATTTCGGTGGTCTGCTTGACTGCGGATATTCCCCACGCCACACTGGCGCGGGAAGACGGCTGGCGCGCACTGCGCGTAGCGGGGCAGATGGATTTTGGCCTTACCGGTGTGATGGCGGGCTTGTCGGCCACACTGGCGCAGGCGGGCATCAGCATTTTTGCCGTGTCGACCTTTGATACGGACTATATATTGATGAAGGCGGAAAAGCTTGTCCCGGCTATTGAAGCGCTGGAGGCGGGCGGCTACACCGTGGAGCGCTCTGCCGTGTAAAGGGTTTGCAGCCGCAGCAGGATGCCGGATTCCTTTTTTGAGAAGATTTGCCCGCCAGTGTCGCTGAGGTGCAGCACGGAACAGGGCAGGACAGAATATAAAAATCGGGGGAAGGGGTTTTGTGGCCTCTTCCCCCGATTTGCTTGCTAGACGTCTATCTTGCCAGCGCGGGCCGCGTTGAGCACAGCCATGAGGGCCACGCCCACATCGGCAAACACAGCTTCCCAAAGGCCGGAGAGGCCCACGATGCCCAGCGCCATGAACAAGGCCTTGATGCCCAGCGCCATAACAATATTCTGCCACACAATGGTGCGTGTGCGGCGCGCTATGCGCAGCAGCTCTGGCAGACGGGCGGGGTTGTCGTCCAGAATGACCACGTCTGCGGTTTCAATGGCGGCTTCTGCGCCCAGACCACCCATGGCCACGCCCACGCCTGCCGTTGCCAGCACCGGAGCATCGTTGATGCCGTCGCCCACAAAGATGGTGTTCTTCACCGGGCCAAGTGCTTCAAGCGCTCCGGCCTTGTCTTCGGGCAGCAGGTCTGCGCGCAGGGTGTCCAGCTTCAGACGCTGGGCCACGGGGCGGGCCTGTTCTTCCCTGTCGCCCGTAAGCATGGCGATAGTCTGGATGCCGAGGCGGCGCAGTTCCTGAATGGCTTCGGGCGACTGCGGCTTGATACGGTCTGCCACCACCAGCGCGCCCAGCAGTTTGCCGCCCTTGGCGACCTGCACCACGCTGCCGGGCATGCTGACATCCATAGGCGCAATGCCACGGCTTGTGAGCAGGGCGGCATTGCCTGCCAGAAGTTCATGGCCACCAGCAGCGGCAGCCACGCCCATGCCGGGGATTTCTTCCATGCCTGTGAGTGATGCATCATCGACCATAATGCCTTCCTGCTGCGCAGCGCGCATGACAGAGCGGGCAATGGGGTGGTTGGAGCGGCTCTCCGCCAGCGCGGCGGCGGCCAGCAGATCATTGGGGGCAACACCTGCGGCGGGCAGCACGGCGTTTACTTCAAACACGCCTTCGGTGAGGGTGCCGGTCTTGTCCAGCGCAGCCACGCGGATGTCGCGCAGGTTGTCGAGCACCGCGCCGCCCTTGATAAGGATGCCCCGGCGCGAAGCCGCGCCAATGCCGCCAAAGTAGCCCAGCGGAATGGAAATAAGCAGGGCGCAGGGGCAGGAAATGACCAGCAGCACAAGGGCGCGGTAAATCCATTGAGAGAAGGGGCCAAGTCCGAACAGGGGGGGCAGCACCGCCACCAGAAAGGCAATGCCCGTCACTGCGGGGGTGTACCAGCGGGCCATGCGGGTGATGAAGCGTTCCGTAGGGGCCTTGCGGGCCACGGCGTTTTCGACCATTTCCAGAATGCGGGCAATGGAGGAGTCGGCAAAGGCCGTTGTCACTTCGACCCGAAGGGCCGCATTCAGATTGATGGTGCCCGCGAGCACCCTGCTGCCGGGGGCAATGCGCTGGGGTACGGATTCGCCCGTAAGCGGCGAGGTGTCCACCTGCGAATCGCCTTCAAGCACGGTACCGTCCAGCGGGATCTTTTCGCCGGGGCGTACAAGGATGTGACTGCCGGGGCCAAGGGCTTCGGGTTCCACATCACGTGTGGCGCCGTTGTCCAGCATCTCGTGGGCAATGCTTGGCCGTGCGGCCAGCAGAGCCTTGACCGACCGACGCGAACGCCCGGCGGCGCGCTCCTGTACAAATTCACCCACGCAATAAAAGAGCATGACGCCAACCGCTTCGGGTAATTGCCCAAGGGCTATGGCCGCGATGGTTGCACCGCCCATCAGCGTAAATTCGTTGAAAAAGTCCTTCTTCAGGATGCTTTGCGCCCCGATGCGCAGCACGTCGAAGCCGCACAATACATACGGCAGTGCGTAGAAGATGCCAATGACCAGCCAGTTGGGCATGACCTCGGCAAGACGTTCATCCGCGACCATACCAATGGCGAAAAGCACTGCCGATATGGCCATGATGGCGATTTCGCGTTTTTCATGGTCATGTCCGTGTTCATTGTCGTGACTGTGATCCTGGCAGCAGGCGCAGCCGTGATCGTGGTCGTCTACCTCCGGCTGTGGGGCGGCCGGGGCGCATGCGGCGCAGCATGCCTTCATGGACAAAGGGCTAAGCTTGGTGGATTCCATTCATATCTCCTGACGTTATGCGGGGGTGCCTGCGGTTCGCGCGGCATCGTCTTCAGTGTCGTCGGCCTGATCGGCAGGCACGGGAATATGCTTCTGCTTGAAGAATTCATGGATGCTGGTGTTGTGCGAAATGCCCGGCAAGGCGGCTTCGTCCTGTGCGATCTGGGGGCAGTTTGCAAGCTCGCGAATAGTCAGTTCAAGCGCATCACGCACACAGTCTGTGGGATCTTGCGGCAAGCGGTAGTAAACCCATCGGCCATTCTTGATGCTCTCGATCAAGCGCGCCTGACGCAGGATAAACAGATGTTTGGAGGTGGTAGACGCCGCGAGCCCAAGGAGCGTTGTTATCTCGCAAACGCACAAAGGGCGCATGCGCAGGGCCATGAGGATGCGTAGGCGGTTTTCGTCGCCAAGGCCGCGGATAGCGGAAATGTAGCTGAGCATATGTACTCCGGTGGAAACGATGGAGGTGGATGTCCTTTTCATTTCGTTGTGTGGCGAAATATAAGAAGTGGGATGGTTGAAGTCAAGCATATTTCGCCAAGTGACGAAATGTTAGTTGGTACATCTATAGAGAAGGCAGCGAGTGTATGGCTTGCTTGGGAAGATTGGGGTGTGCCTTTACTACACCGGGCAGAGGTTGGCCTGCGTCATGGGGGGGGGCGGCACAATGAATGGCGCTGGGGGGAGCAGTTGGGGGGAAATGCCAGAGTGTAGATGTAACAAGCAGGTTGAGGGGTGCGCGGGCAACTCCCGTGAAATTGGCCCTGGCCGGGGTTTTGCTTGAATATCTGTGTAAAAATGGTTTTTATGTTGACACGAAGGGGGTGTTTGCTTAGAGTGCTTTTCTCGCGTCACGGGATCGACACATTGGGTCGCGGCGAATTTCGCCAAGATGCAAATAAGTGATTGACTTGTGGAACGAGGGGGAGCATAAACGCTCCTCGCGACAAGAGAAAACGGTTCACGGAAACGCAAGCGAAAAGAACTTTCGCGGAAACGAAAAAAACGGTTG
>OGHJ01000113.1_pt1 | contig 138207 bp, 145 predicted proteins | sample 1571351 | NCBI WGS metagenome assembly OGHJ01 (sample SAMEA2582037, study PRJEB24529) | metagenome | biome: Human gut stool | place: China | collected 2011 | reverse complement strand
GTCATCGGGCATTATCTGAACATAAAACACTATCAATAAGTTGGAGTCATTACCCAGAACGGTATCATTTTCAGTCGGTTGACCATGTCCGGTTACGTTAGCCGCAATGGTAAAAGGTTCGATCATTACCGCATATTGATCGGCCACTGCTTCAGGAATTTTCCACGCATTTTTTGCCGGAACCACGGCATATTCACTGAAACCACCGTCAGCGTGCACACCTAATACAGCCAGTGTCGTACAAACGTTCGGTTTACCTATAGAGCACGGATAGCAATGCCCACAGCTGACCACCGGATCGACAGCAACACGTTCACCGACTCTGGCGCTTTCCACGCCTTCACCCACTGCATCAATGACGCCAAAGAATTCATGACCAATGACGCGCGGATATTTCGCAAAAGGATTATGCCCACGATAAATATGGCTATCTGAACCACAAATTCCGGCAAGTTTCACTTTTACTCGTACTTCACCCGCTGACGGGGTGGGTATTTCACGTTCGACAATCGCCAGTTGATTCGGTTTTTCAATTAATATGCTTTTCATTATCTTACTCCTTACCAGTTCCACAGCGTGCCATCTTCCAGACGTGCGACTGGTAGATAAGCAGGTTCATAGGGATATTTCGCCGCCAGCTTTTCATCGAATTCGATACCAAGACCCGGTTTGTCTCCCGGATGCATATAGCCGTTATCGAAAGTCCAGTTGTGCGGGAAGACTTCGAGCATTTGTTCGGAATAACCCATGTATTCCTGGACACCGAAATTGGGGACCCACAGATCAAAGTGCAGCGCCGCAGCCATGCAGACTGGTGACAAATCGGAAGGACCGTGTGAGCCAGTACGTACCTGATACAGCGAAGCAAAATCGGCAATCCGGCGCATACCGGTAATTCCGCCTGCATGGGTCAGCGTGGTGCGGATATAATCGATGAGTTGCTCTTCAATCAGTTGTTTGCAGTCCCAGATGCTGTTGAAGACTTCACCCACTGCGATGGGTGTGACGGTATGTTGGCGAATGAGACGGAAGCATTCCTGGTTTTCCGCAGGCGTCGGGTCTTCCATCCAGAACATGCGATAATCTTCAATGCTTTTACCAAAGCGCGCCGCTTCAATAGGCGTTAAGCGATGGTGCATGTCATGCAGCAAATGTTCATTAAAACCAAACTTGTTACGTACCGCGTCAAACAATTTCGGCATGAAATCGAGGTATTTCTCCGTCGACCACAGCTGCTCTTCCGGCCACTGTCCTTTGGTTGCGGGTTCATAAGCCAGACCTTTACCTTTCGACATGCCGTAGGTGGTTTTCATACCAGGGATTCCGCACTGCACGCGGATGGCTTTGAATCCCAGCTCCTGATGACGGGCATAATCATCCAGAGCTTCATCAATACTGTGACCGGTGGTATGGCAATAAACCATCACCCCTTCACGAGACGCGCCGCCGAGTAACTGGTAAAGCGGCATGTTGGCAGCTTTGGCTTTAATATCCCACAGCGCCATATCAACCGCTGAAATGGCCGACATCGTAACCGGACCGCGACGCCAGTAAGCACCTTTATAGAAAAACTGCCAGATATCTTCGATACGGTGCGCATCGCGACCAATAAGCTGCGGACAAAGGTGATCCTGCAAATAAGAGGCCACGGAAAGCTCACGTCCATTGAGGGTGGCATCCCCAAGGCCCGTAATACCGTCCTCAGTGGTGATTTTTAATGTGACGAAATTACGCCCCGGACAGGTAACAAAAACTTCAGCCTTTACGATCTTCATGTTCGATTCCTTGCATCGCTTGTCGTGATGCATGAAATCTACGCATCTGAGCTACTACCATACAAGTATGAAGATTGAAAAAAGCCGGAGTGATCACAAAAAAAGGCGTATATTTGCGCTGTGAATGGTTGACAAAAGATGAAATAGAATACCTTTTGTCAGCTGACACTTCCTCTTATCTTATTGATAAAATGGATTTATGTTCCTACGTGCGCCCCCAGCCCGCAACAATGATCAACATGCCGCAAAGCGCAATCAACGCACCCGTCCAGTCATAAAGAGTCAGTTTCACGCCATCCACAACGCGCAGCCACATCAACGCCGTGCAGACATAAACGCCACCATAAGCCGCGTAAACACGCCCACTCGCCGCTGGATGCAACGTTAACAACCAGACAAACAGCGCCAGTGAAATCCCCGCCGGAAGCAACAGCCAGATACTGGCGTTTCGTTTTAACCACAACCAGGGCAGAAAGCATCCAATAATTTCACACAGCGCAGTAGCAAAAAATAGTAACGTTGTTTTAATCATCTTTGTCTCTTATTGACATCATGTATAGTTATAGGGCGACATAATATCATCAATATAAACACCCTCCTGGTACGTTTTGCGTCCGCAGTGGATGGTGTAGAATCACCTTTAATCATTCATACAGGGAATGAATTATGAAAATCACTCTCAGCAAACGAATCGGCCTGCTCGCTATTCTGCTGCCTTGCGCACTGGCATTGAGCACAACTGTTCATGCCGAAACTAACAAACTGGTGATTGAGTCTGGCGACAGTGCACAAAGCCGCCAGCACGCCGCTATGGAAAAAGAGCAATGGAATGACACGCGCAATCTGCGCCAGAAAGTGAATAAACGCACTGAAAAAGAGTGGGATAAAGCCGACGCCGCTTTTGATAACCGCGATAAATGTGAGCAAAGCGCCAACATCAATGCCTACTGGGAGCCCAATACTTTGCGCTGCCTGGACCGTCGAACTGGCCGCGTTATTACCCCCTAACCTGTTATTGATTTAAGGAATGTAAGGACACGTTATGCCAAGCGCCCACAGTGTTAAGCTACGCCCGCTGGAGCGTGAAGATTTACGCTATGTACATCAACTCGACAATAACGCCAGTGTGATGCGTTACTGGTTTGAGGAACCCTACGAAGCCTTTGTTGAACTCTCTGATCTGTATGATAAGCATATTCACGATCAGAGCGAACGGCGCTTTGTGGTGGAATGTGACGGCGAAAAAGCCGGTCTGGTGGAGCTGGTGGAAATTAACCATGTTCATCGCCGCGCAGAATTTCAGATAATTATCTCCCCGGAGTATCAGGGGAAAGGTCTGGCAACCCGTGCCGCCAAATTAGCAATGGACTATGGCTTTACCGTTCTCAATCTCTATAAGCTGTATCTGATCGTTGATAAAGAGAATGAAAAAGCGATTCACATTTACCGCAAGCTTGGCTTTTCGGTTGAAGGTGAATTGATGCACGAGTTCTTTATTAATGGTCAATATCGTAATGCCATTCGCATGTGTATATTCCAGCATCAGTATCTGGCAGAGCACAAAACACCGGGTCAGACTCTCCTGAAGCCGACCGCACAATAGCATTAATAATAATCGATCGTATTTTTGATGGTGTAAACCCGTTCGACGGCGGGTTTTACTCCTTCATCAACAATGATTAGCTGACAGTCCACCGGATTAGCGTGACTGTCATATTCACAGCTCTGTTTTACATTACCAACCCGTTGATTATTCAGTAAAGTAACCGCTGTGTAATCTAATTTTTTGATCGGATCCGTTGATGGCGTGGCGCTGACAGATAATGTTTTGTCGTTACTTTTCGTGGTTTTACCCAGCGGATAACCCTGATCATCATAGCGATATTCCATCTGCATTTGTTTGCTGCTGGCTTTAATCACGAAGCCATTATCATCGGTTTCCCAACTCACCCCGGCAGAAGGTAATTCTGCTAGCTGGCATTTTCCCTGTAAACGTACTCTCTTCTCCAGCGTCTCGGCATCACGGTAATAATTGGCGTCCAGTACCAGAGCGACCACGGTATTATTTTCCAGATCCAGTAATTCGAGTGAATCAAAACAGCCTTCTTCCGACAAAGTCCCAGAAACACGTTTCGTCACTTCACCTTGCTCATCCATTAATGTCTGAGTGAAATCTTTTACCGGACCACGCAGCGGATCAAAATCGAATTCATTAGAGAAACTGGCCATCTCAGGGGTAAATGAAAGTGTTACCTCTGTGCGGTCACATCCTGTGAGGAATATCGCGAGTAAGCATGGTAGTAATTTGTATTTCACAACAGTCACCAGAGAGTAGAGATGATTCTCAATCATAGTAGCAAATACAGTACTTTACACGTTAAATGCTATGCTTAAAGAAGTTATCTTCGCGTAAGGAGCTTATGATGAAACTCTCAACCTGCTGTGCCGCGCTTCTGCTCGCCCTCGCCTCACCCGCGGTACTCGCCGCGCCGGGATCCTGTGAGCGCATACAGAGCGATATATCACAGCGCATTATCAATAATGGCGTACCCGAAAGCAGCTTCACGTTAAGTATTGTACCCAATGACCAGGTTGATCAGCCTGATTCCCAGGTCGTCGGCCATTGCGCTAATGATACGCATAAAATTCTCTATACCCGCACCACCAGCGGTAACGTCTCTGCTCCCGCGCAGTCTAGCCAGGATGGCGCGCCTGCCGAACCGCAGTAACACATTATCGACTGAACGCCGGATATGACACATCCGGCGATTTGAACATACAACATAATCCCACCATATTACTCATACCCTTCTATTGATGTGGATTAATAATTCTTAACCCAAAATGGGTAGACTCCCTCTATTGTTAGCGCGCTAAATATTCAATATATAAACATTTATATAACGATAAAGAACAGGGAGTGAGTTATGTCCAAAAATGAACGAATGGTGGGCATCAGCCGCAGAACACTCGTTAAATCTACCGCGATAGGTTCTCTGGCGCTGGCTGCAGGCGGTTTTTCTTTACCGTTCACCCTACGCAGTGCAGCGGCAGCGGTACAACAGGCCAGCGAGAAAGTGGTCTGGGGTGCCTGTTCCGTCAACTGTGGTAGCCGCTGTGCACTTCGTCTACATGTTAAAGATAATGAAGTGATCTGGGTGGAAACTGACAACACCGGCAACGACGAGTATGGCAATCATCAAGTACGCGCCTGTTTGCGCGGTCGCTCCATCCGCCGGCGTATTAATCATCCCGATCGCTTGAATTACCCAATGAAACGCGTGGGTAAACGCGGTGAAGGCAAATTCGAACGGATTAGCTGGGATGAAGCCCTGGATACTATCGCCAGTAGTCTAAAAAAAACCGTCGAACAATATGGCAATGAGGCTGTATATATTCAGTACTCTTCGGGGATTGTTGGCGGCAATATGACCCGCTCTTCGCCATCAGCCTCGGCGGTCAAACGCCTGATGAACTGCTACGGCGGTTCACTCAACCAGTATGGCTCCTACAGCACTGCGCAAATTTCCTGTGCCATGCCCTACACCTACGGCAGTAATGATGGCAACAGCACCACGGATATTGAAAACAGCAAGCTGGTCGTGATGTTTGGTAACAACCCGGCAGAAACCCGCATGAGCGGCGGTGGCATCACTTATCTTCTTGAAAAAGCGCGCGAGAAATCGAACGCCAAAATGATTGTTATCGATCCGCGATATACCGATACGGCTGCTGGTCGTGAAGATGAATGGCTTCCTATTCGCCCGGGCACCGATGCCGCGCTGGTTGCGGGTATTGCCTGGGTATTGATTAACGAAAATCTCGTTGATCAACCTTTTCTCGATAAATACTGCGTCGGCTATGACGAAAAAACCTTACCCGCAGATGCACCCAAAAATGGTCACTATAAAGCCTATATTCTTGGTGAAGGTGACGATAAAACAGCGAAAACGCCGCAGTGGGCTTCGCAAATTACCGGTATCCCGGTGGACCGTATCATCAAACTGGCGCGTGAAATTGGCACAGCAAAACCCGCTTATACCTGCCAGGGCTGGGGGCCACAACGCCAGGCAAACGGCGAGCTGACCGCACGCGCTATTGCTATGTTGCCTATTCTGACGGGCAATGTCGGCATCAGCGGCGGAAATAGTGGCGCGCGTGAATCGACCTATACCATTACCATAGAGCGCCTGCCGGTGCTGGATAATCCGGTCAAAACGTCAATTTCCTGCTTCAGCTGGACAGATGCTATCGATCATGGCCCCAAAATGACGGCAATCCGCGACGGCGTCCGGGGCAAAGATAAACTGGATGTGCCCATTAAGTTCATCTGGAACTACGCGGGAAATACCCTCGTTAATCAGCATTCTGACATCAACAAAACGCATGAAATTCTGCAGGACGAATCGAAATGCGAAATGATTGTGGTCATCGAAAACTTTATGACCTCATCGGCAAAATATGCCGACATTCTGCTGCCAGACCTGATGACCGTTGAGCAGGAAGATATTATTCCTAACGACTACGCCGGTAACATGGGATATCTCATTTTCCTCCAGCCTGTCACCAGCGAAAAATTCGAACGCAAACCGATTTACTGGATCCTGAGTGAAGTCGCGAAACGTCTTGGACCTGACGTCTATCAAAAGTTCACTGAAGGTCGCACGCAGGAACAATGGTTACAACATCTGTACGCCAAAATGCTTGCCAAAGATCCGGCGTTACCGTCTTACGACGAACTGAAAAAAATGGGTATCTATAAGCGTAAAGATCCCAATGGTCATTTTGTCGCCTACAAAGCATTTCGTGACGACCCCGAGGCAAATCCACTTAAAACACCTTCCGGTAAGATTGAAATTTATTCCAGCAAGCTGGCGGAAATTGCCCGTACCTGGGAACTGGAAAAAGATGAAGTGATAAGCCCACTGCCAGTTTATGCCTCTACCTTTGAAGGCTGGGACTCCCCTGAACGTAGAACCTTCCCACTGCAACTGTTTGGTTTCCATTACAAATCCCGTACTCACTCGACCTACGGCAACATTGATGTCCTGAAAGCAGCCTGCCGTCAGGAGGTGTGGATCAACCCTATAGATGCGCAGAAACGTGGGATTGCCAACGGCGATATGGTGCGGGTGTTTAACCATCGTGGCGAAGTTCGGCTACCAGCCAAAGTGACACCACGTATTCTCCCTGGAGTTAGCGCTATGGGCCAGGGAGCCTGGCACGAGGCCAATATGTCTGGCGATAAAATCGACCATGGCGGCTGTGTGAATACGCTAACCACTCTGCGCCCTTCACCACTGGCGAAGGGAAACCCGCAGCACACTAATCTGGTCGAGATCGAAAAAATATAACCCACTACAACCATAAATTCTGGCATGACATTTTGTTTGAAAAGCAATAAGTGAGTAATGATGAAAATCCATACCACAGAGGCGCTCATGAAGGCTGAAATCAGCCGTAGAAGTCTGATGAAAACCTCCGCACTTGGCAGTCTCGCGCTGGCAAGCAGTGCTTTCACTCTGCCATTTTCCCAAATAGTTCGGGCGGCAGAGGTTCCGGTAGAAGAGAAAGCGGTCTGGAGTTCCTGCACCGTTAACTGCGGGAGCCGCTGTCTGTTACGTTTGCATGTGAAAGATGACACCGTGTACTGGGTGGAGTCTGATACGACAGGTGACGACGTCTACGGTAATCATCAGGTTCGCGCGTGTTTACGCGGGCGCTCTATCCGCCGACGGATGAATCATCCTGATAGGTTGAAATATCCCATGAAGCGCGTCGGCAAGCGCGGTGAAGGTAAATTTGAACGGATAAGTTGGGACGAAGCCCTGGATACCATCAGTGATAATCTTCGGCGGATCCTAAAAGATTACGGCAATGAGGCTGTACATGTCCTGTACGGAACAGGTGTAGATGGCGGAAACATCACCAACTCAAACGTCCCGTACCGTCTGATGAACTCTTGCGGTGGTTTTCTCAGTCGCTATGGCAGCTACAGTACCGCACAGATCAGTGCCGCAATGAGTTATATGTTCGGTGCCAATGATGGCAACAGCCCGGATGATATCGCCAATACGAAACTGGTCGTTATGTTCGGAAATAACCCGGCAGAAACGCGGATGAGCGGCGGTGGTGTCACTTACTACGTCGAGCAAGCCCGCGAACGTTCAAACGCACGCATGATCGTCATCGATCCACGTTATAACGACACTGCTGCCGGGCGTGAAGATGAATGGCTGCCCATTCGCCCTGGCACCGATGGCGCACTGGCCTGTGCGATTGCCTGGGTACTGATTACTGAAAACATGGTCGATCAGCCATTTCTCGACAAATATTGTGTTGGTTACGATGAAAAAACGCTGCCCGCCAACGCACCACGTAACGCGCATTATAAAGCCTATATTCTGGGCGAAGGGCCTGACGGCATAGCTAAAACGCCGGAATGGGCAGCAAAAATCACCAGCATCCCGGCAGAAAAAATTATCCAGTTGGCACGAGAGATCGGTTCAGCAAAACCTGCTTATATTTGTCAGGGTTGGGGGCCACAACGACATTCCAACGGCGAGCAAACATCCCGCGCTATTGCCATGCTTTCCGTTCTCACCGGCAACGTCGGCATAAACGGCGGCAACTCAGGCGTACGCGAAGGTAGCTGGGATCTGGGGGTAGAATGGTTCCCGATGCTCGAGAATCCTGTTAAAACGCAGATTTCCGTCTTTACATGGACAGATGCCATCGACCATGGTACGGAAATGACCGCGACCCGTGATGGTGTTCGTGGAAAAGAAAAACTGGATGTCCCCATCAAGTTTTTATGGTGCTACGCCAGTAACACATTGATCAATCAACATGGCGACATCAATCACACCCATGAGGTGCTTCAGGATGACAGCAAGTGCGAGATGATTGTTGGCATTGACCACTTCATGACGGCCTCGGCTAAGTATTGCGATATCCTGTTGCCCGACCTGATGCCAACAGAGCAAGAAGACCTTATCTCTCATGAATCTGCAGGGAATATGGGCTATGTGATCCTCGCCCAACCCGCAACCTCAGCAAAATTTGAACGCAAACCCATCTACTGGATGCTGAGTGAAGTCGCCAAACGCTTAGGACCAGACGTTTATCAAACCTTTACTGAAGGTCGCAGTCAGCATGAATGGATCAAATATCTCCATGCGAAAACGAAGGAACGTAACCCTGAGATGCCCGACTACGAGGAGATGAAAACGACCGGGATCTTTAAGAAAAAATGCCCGGAAGAACACTACGTCGCTTTCCGCGCATTCCGTGAAGATCCACAGGCAAACCCGTTGAAAACACCTTCGGGGAAAATCGAAATTTATTCTGAACGACTGGCGAAGATTGCAGATACCTGGGAATTGAAAAAAGATGAAATTATTCATCCCCTTCCTGCGTATACCCCAGGTTTTGATGGCTGGGACGATCCCCTGCGGAAAACCTATCCACTGCAGTTAACGGGCTTCCATTACAAAGCGCGTACCCACTCCAGCTACGGCAATATTGATGTGTTACAGCAGGCCTGCCCACAAGAGGTGTGGATCAACCCCATTGATGCTCAGGCACGCGGTATCCGTCATGGCGATACCGTGCGGGTATTTAACAATAATGGAGAAATGCTGATTGCCGCAAAAGTGACTCCGCGTATTCTGCCTGGCGTTACCGCCATCGGGCAAGGTGCGTGGCTTAAAGCGGATATGTTTGGTGACCGGGTCGATCACGGCGGCAGTATCAATATTCTGACCTCTCACCGCCCTTCACCGCTGGCAAAGGGAAACCCGTCGCACAGCAATCTTGTCCAGATCGAAAAGGTTTAAGGAGTAGCCCATGACCACACAATATGGATTTTTTATCGATTCCAGCCGCTGTACTGGCTGTAAAACCTGCGAACTGGCGTGCAAAGATTTTAAAGATCTTGGCCCGGAAGTCAGTTTCCGCCGTATTTATGAATACGCTGGCGGCGACTGGCAGGAAGATAATGGCGTCTGGCACCAGAACGTGTTCGCTTATTATCTCTCCATCTCCTGTAACCATTGCGATGACCCCGCATGTACAAAAGTCTGCCCCAGCGGCGCAATGCATAAGCGTGAAGATGGCTTTGTGGTGGTTGATGAAGATGTTTGTATCGGCTGCCGCTACTGCCACATGGCTTGTCCGTACGGCGCGCCACAGTACAATGCTGAAAAAGGGCACATGACGAAGTGCGATGGTTGTTATTCGCGCGTCGCCGAGGGGAAACAACCCATATGTGTCGAATCCTGCCCGCTGCGTGCACTTGAGTTCGGTCCAATTGAAGAGCTGCGCCAGAAGCACGGCACTCTTGCTGCCGTCGCGCCACTGCCGCGCGCGCATTTCACAAAACCCAATATCGTTATCAAACCTAACGCCAACAGCCGCCCGACCGGCGATACCACTGGTTATCTGGCTAATCCGGAGGAAGTGTAAAATGGGAAATGGATGGCATGAGTGGCCACTGGTTATCTTTACCGTATTGGGTCAATGCGTAGTAGGCGCGCTGATTGTTAGCGGAATTGGCTGGTTCGCCGCCAAAAATGACGCAGACCGTCAGCGTATTGTCCGTGGCATGTTTTTCCTCTGGCTGTTGATGGGCGTCGGGTTTATTGCCTCTGTCATGCACCTGGGATCGCCACTGCGGGCGTTTAACTCGCTGAATCGAATCGGAGCTTCTGGTCTGAGTAACGAGATTGCTGCCGGTTCCATATTTTTTGCCGTTGGCGGATTATGGTGGCTGGTGGCAGTCATCGGTAAAATGCCGCAAGCGTTGGGGAAACTCTGGTTACTTTTCAGCATGGCGCTCGGCGTCATTTTCGTCTGGATGATGACCTGCGTGTATCAAATCGACACCGTGCCAACCTGGCATAACGGTTACACTACGCTGGCTTTCTTCCTGACGGTATTGTTGAGCGGTCCAATACTTGCTGCCGCAATTCTGCGGGCAGCTCGCGTTACATTTAATACCACACCATTTGCCATCATTAGCGTTCTGGCGCTGATCGCTTGTGCCGGGGTGATTGTGCTGCAAGGTTTGTCTCTGGCGTCTATTCACTCATCCGTGCAACAAGCCAGCGCACTGGTACCAGATTACGCCTCCTTACAGGTCTGGCGTGTGGTATTGTTATGCGCAGGTCTTGGATGCTGGCTTTGCCCGCTCATTCGTCGCCGTGAACCTCACGTTGCCGGACTTATTCTGGGGCTAATCCTCATACTTGGCGGTGAGATGATCGGGCGTGTGCTCTTTTATGGCCTGCACATGACAGTAGGAATGGCTATTGCAGGTTAACAAATTGGTGCGGGGCAACCCGCACATTTCAGGATGTTAGGAATGACCCATTTTTCACAGCAAGATAATTTTTCTGTCGCGGCGCGCGTGTTGGGCGCGCTGTTTTATTACGCTCCAGAGAGTGCGGAAGCCGCACCTCTGGTTGCGGTACTCACCAGTGACGGCTGGGAAACTCAGTGGCCTCTACCAGAAGCGTCATTAGCGCCGCTGGTGACGGCTTTTCAGACACAGTGTGAAGAGACTCACGCCCAGGCCTGGCAGCGTTTGTTTGTCGGCCCGTGGGCACTGCCGTCTCCGCCGTGGGGGTCGGTCTGGCTGGATCGCGAATCTGTGCTGTTTGGCGATTCAACATTGGCACTTCGTCAGTGGATGCGCGAGAAAGGCATTCAGTTTGAAATGAAGCAAAACGAACCGGAAGATCATTTTGGTTCACTGCTGTTGATGGCTGCGTGGTTGGCGGAGAATGGTCGCCAGACAGAATGCGAAGAATTGCTGGCATGGCACCTTTTTCCGTGGTCAACACGTTTTCTTGATGTTTTTATCGAAAAAGCAGAACACCCTTTCTACCGTGCACTGGGTGAACTGGCTCGCTTAACGCTGGCGCAATGGCAATCACAACTGTTAATTCCTGTCGCGGTTAAACCGCTGTTTCGATAGGATCACCGTAATATTGCCGGATGGTGACGATTACGCGCAATCCGGCAATAATAGGTTACAGTGTCACGTTTTTTTATCTCTTAAAGCACGCACTGCTTTTGCGGCTGGCCTCTTTTGCCGCAAAATAGTCGCCCGTGTTTCATTGCCCATTTCTGCTCATGCATCATCTACACATCTATCCGGATCTGCGCACTATGTTCCGCCGTCTGCTTATCGCAACAGTCGTCGGTATTCTCGCGGCCTTTGCCGTTGCCGGGTTTCGTCATGCGATGCTGCTACTGGAGTGGTTGTTCCTCAATAATGACTCCGGCAGTCTGGTCAATGCAGCGACAAACCTTTCCCCCTGGCGACGGTTGCTAACTCCGGCGCTCGGCGGACTGGCGGCGGGTTTGTTGCTGATGGGCTGGCAGAAATTTACCCAACAACGCCCTCATGCGCCGACCGATTACATGGAAGCGTTGCAAACCGATGGACAGTTCGATTACGCAGCAAGCCTGGTTAAATCGCTTGCCTCTCTGCTGGTAGTAACCAGCGGCAGTGCAATTGGTCGTGAAGGTGCGATGATTCTTTTAGCTGCCCTTGCCGCCTCCTGTTTTGCCCAACGTTTTACGCCACGCCAGGAGTGGAAATTATGGATCGCCTGTGGGGCCGCGGCGGGAATGGCTGCGGCCTATCGTGCCCCGCTTGCTGGCAGTTTATTTATAGCCGAAGTGCTGTTTGGCACTATGATGTTGGCCTCTCTCGGCCCGGTGATTATTTCCGCCGTCGTGGCATTGCTGGTTAGCAATCTGATTAATCATAGCGACGCGTTACTCTACAACGTACAACTCTCAGTGACGGTTCAGGCTCGTGACTATGCGCTGATTATCAGTACAGGTGTGCTGGCAGGTCTGTGCGGACCACTGTTGTTAACGTTAATGAACGCCTGTCATCGTGGATTTGTGAGTCTCAAACTTGCGCCGCCCTGGCAACTGGCACTAGGCGGGTTGATCGTGGGTCTGCTTTCCCTGTTCACACCTGCAGTGTGGGGCAACGGCTATAGCACCGTACAATCCTTTTTAACCGCCCCACCACTGTTAATGATCATTGCCGGGATCTTCCTTTGTAAACTGTGTGCCGTGCTGGCGAGTAGCGGTTCCGGCGCACCCGGTGGGGTCTTTACACCGACGCTATTTATCGGTCTTGCCATTGGCATGTTGTATGGTCGTAGCCTGGGATTATGGTTCCCTGATGGCGAAGAAATTACACTTTTACTCGGATTGACCGGGATGGCGACACTGTTGGCGGCGACCACGCACGCGCCGATTATGTCGACGTTGATGATATGTGAAATGACCGGGGAGTATCAGCTACTCCCCGGTTTATTGATTGCCTGCGTAATTGCGTCGGTAATTTCGCGGACGTTACACCGTGACTCTATCTACCGCCAGCACACTGCGCAGCATAGCTAAGCGGATGTATTGCCCCAGTTCACGCTGTTCGGCGCGCGGCAGATAAGGCAGTTCACCAATGAGCGGTGCCGGAAGTTTTTTACCCAGCACATCAATGATTTCCGCATAATGCGCCAGTCCTGGGTTGATTCGGTTAGCCACCCAGCCAATGAGCGGCAGCCCGTCGTTGGCGATCGCCTGAGCTGTTAGCAGTGCATGGTTAATGCAACCTTCCTGAATACCGACAACCATCAACACCGGCAGTTGTTCCTGCACTACCCATTCAGAGAGTGGACGCAAATCATTCATCAGACTGCGCCAGCCGCCAGTCCCTTCTACCACGACATGATCGACTTTTTCGGTCAGGTTTGCCAGGCCGTTTGAAATGAGGGTGTAATTGATTGGGCAACTGTGCGCCACGCTACTTTCTTCTTCGCTTAACGCGATAGGATTAACTGCTTCATAAGGCAGTTCGATGGTTGAAACACTCTGCAACACCAGGGCATCTTTATTACGCAGCCCTTCGGGTGTCTCTTTGCTCCCCTTCGCTACGGGTTTATATCCCGCAACCGTTTTTCCCTGGGAGGCTAACGCTTGTAGCAATGCGCGGGAAACCACCGTTTTCCCTACAGAAGTGTCTGTACCGGTAATAAAGAAACGCTTCAGCATCACTAACTCCACCGTTATGCTTCACAAATATAAACCAGGAAAATAATTAACCTTGAAAGTCTAAGTTATGCTTTCCTGGCCCAAATTGAGATAGCGCAAATTTTGGTAGAACAGTTAAAAAATGTTAACCCTGCAACAGACGAATCAACAAAGAACCGTTATACATCGCGTCTTTTACCAGTGCAGCGCCTGCCATCGTGCCCTGGTTAGAAAACTGAGTACTCTCAACGCTGATGTGCTGACTATACGCAGGAAGGGCCTGCTGACGGATGCTGTCTGAGATGACCGGGAAGAGGATATCTGCCGCTTTACTTAACGGTGAGCCAATCAGTATTTTTTGTGGGTTAAATAAATTCACCATGATGGCAAGAATGCGCCCGACATGCGCGCCCACCCCGGTAATGATGTCTTTTGCCAGTAGATCGCCGCGCAATGCCGCCTGACACAATGAGTCCACGGTTAACGGTTGTCCATGTAACATCGAGCTCATGGATTGATTAAGACGCAGCTGTGCCAGCTCAAGAATACTGTCCACGCTGGCGATGGTTTCGAGGCAGCCGTGATTCCCGCAATAACAGCGTTTCCCATACGGGTCGACCTGTGTGTGGCCTATTTCCACGAGACTACTGCTGCCTGCGTGTAGCAGATGACCATCGGTAATGACGCCCGCCCCCACGTTGTGATCGATAACCACCTGAATCACATCGCGCGCCCCGCGTGAGGCACCAAACAAGGCCTCTGCCATCGTCCATGCGCTGATATCATGCTGAATATAAACCGGAACGCCGGTATGCTGCTCCAGCGCCTCGCCGAGCGGCATCTCTTTTACATCCTCGTAGAACGGCATGCGATGTACAATACCATTTTCCGTATCAATAATTCCCGGCAAGGTTATGGCAATCGAAGTTAGACGCTCAAGTTTTTTCTGGTGGCGGATAAAAAACTGATCGATATGGGAAATAATACGATCCAGCAATGGCAAGTCATCTTTTAACGCCAGTTCCTGCGACTCTTCCACCACCAGTTTGCTGCTCAGATCGCGCAGAGCAAGGAAAATCTCCCCGCGACTAATGCGCAGAGAAAGATAGTGCCAGGCTTCAGTTTCAACCACCAGCCCCACCGCCGGACGGCCACGGTTCCCCGCTTCTTTGATTTCCAGCTCTTGCACCAGGTGTGCTTCGAGCATCTCACGGACAATTTTAGTGATACTGGCAGGAGCCAGTTGCGCCAGACGGGAAAGATCGATACGCGAGACTGGACCAAGCTGATCAATCAGGCGATAAACCGCGCCCGCGTTGGTCTGCTTTATTTGATCAATGTGCCCAGGCTGGTTTTCAGCAACCACCGCATACTCCCTATATTTTCGCGCTCCGAAATAATCTGTAGGCTATGGTGAAGCACTTCAATACGTGTCGTCAAATTTTTACTTAGGCATGTGATTAACAGCACATTTTTCGGGCTTTTTCGCTGAAATTTCCCTCACCTGAGAGCATTCAGCAGATGAATACGAAAGTTACGCGCAGCCGGACTTTGTTCATGATGTTTCGGCCAGACCAACCACATTTCAGAAACCGCATCCTCTTCAGCAATCGGCACCCAGCGCATTTCGTTGAGCTGAACACGTTTAAATGACGCAGGCAAAATTGAAACACCCAGACCGGCGGAAACCAGACCGATGATGGTCATTGCCTCGCCCACCTCCTGAGTGATGACGGGCGTCAAATGGTAACGTCGCATCAGCCCGAGAATATCGTCATACAGCCCTGTCCCGACGTGCGGATCAAAAAAGACAAAGGGTTCTTTCGCCAGTTCAGCCAGCGTTACATTCGGGTTATTTGCCAGGGGATGATCGTGCGGGATCATCGCCATAAGCGGTTCATGGACGATGACTGCGTGTTCAAGCGACTCCGGTAACGCTGTGTTACGCAGCAATCCCATATCCAGCGTTCCTTCAATGAGCGGAGCGATTTGCTCGCGAGTGTTCATTTCGCGGGTTTGTAAATGGACATCAGGATAATCACGGCGAAACAGCGATAACGTATCGGACACCGCCCGAATAAAAGGAGCCGACGAAGTAAAACCAATGCGCAACTCCCCCGCTTCACCCTGATGCAGCCTTTCAGCGCGAGCGGCAGCGTCATCCACCATAGACAGGATTTGCCGACTATCTGCAAGAAACTGTTTTCCTGCTGCCGTCAGCAATACACTGCGATTGGTTCGTGCCAGCAGTCGGGCACCAATTTGTTGCTCCAGCGCCTGAATCTGCTGACTTAGCGGCGGTTGCGAAATATTCAGGCGGGCAGCGGCGCGCCCGAAATGTAGCTCTTCCGCAACAGCAACAAAGTAACGCAGATGACGAAGTTCAATATTCATATTTAAAACATCTTATTTGAGATTATTAATATATTAGACAGAACAATTCGATTTTCCTACCCTATGTATAAGCCTGATCTACAGGCATATTTAGCAAGGATTTCAAGTGAGCCGTACTACAACTGTTGATGGCGCTCCGGCAAGCGACACTGACAAGCAAAGCATTTCTCAGCCAAATCAATTTATTAAACGCGGTACGCCGCAATTTATGCGCGTCACCCTGGCGCTGTTCTCTGCCGGACTGGCAACATTTGCACTTCTCTATTGTGTGCAGCCTATCCTTCCGGTGCTTTCGCAGGAGTTTGGCTTAACCCCCGCGAACAGTAGTATTTCACTGTCCATTTCCACGGCGATGTTGGCTATTGGTTTGCTGTTTACTGGCCCGCTATCCGATGCCATTGGTCGCAAACCAGTGATGGTCACGGCGCTACTGTTGGCCTCCATTTGTACGTTACTTTCGACAATGATGACCAGCTGGCACGGCATTTTGATTATACGCGCCTTGATTGGGCTTTCGTTAAGTGGCGTGGCAGCTGTTGGCATGACTTATCTTAGCGAGGAAATCCATCCCAGTTTCGTGGCCTTTTCAATGGGGTTGTATATCAGCGGCAACTCAATTGGCGGCATGAGCGGACGCTTAATTAGCGGTGTCTTCACGGACTTTTTCAACTGGCGAATTGCTCTGGCGGCAATCGGTTGTTTCGCGCTGGCCTCGGCGTTGATGTTCTGGAAAATCCTCCCTGAATCACGCCATTTTCGCCCGACTTCGCTGCGCCCTAAGACGTTGTTTATCAACTTTCGTCTGCACTGGCGTGACCGGGGATTACCGTTATTGTTCGCAGAAGGCTTTTTGCTGATGGGGTCGTTCGTCACGCTGTTTAATTACATCGGCTATCGGTTGATGCTCTCCCCCTGGCATGTCAGTCAGGCCGTGGTTGGCTTATTATCGCTGGCTTATTTGACCGGTACATGGAGCTCACCCAAAGCCGGAACCATGACCACCCGCTATGGGCGTGGTCCAGTGATGTTGTTTTCGACGGGGGTTATGCTGTTTGGTTTACTGATGACCTTATTCAGCTCGCTGTGGCTGATCTTTGCCGGAATGTTACTCTTCTCAGCAGGATTCTTCGCAGCCCACTCAGTAGCCAGCAGCTGGATCGGCCCCCGCGCAAAACGCGCTAAAGGCCAGGCCTCCTCGCTGTATCTGTTCAGTTACTATCTGGGGTCGAGTATTGCCGGGACGCTGGGTGGTGTTTTCTGGCATAACTATGGCTGGAACGGCGTCGGCGCATTTATTGCTCTGATGCTGGTCATTGCTCTGCTGGTCGGGACGCGTTTGCATCGTCGTCTGCACGCCTGAAAAATAAGTCCGGACTGCGGTAAATACCCGTCCGGACTTATTGCCAGCTCAAACCAACGTTAATAGCCATCCTAAAATAGACGAAGCGCCAGCCAATTCCCGCAGCGCGTCTAGCGTCATCAGGATTATAAGTACCCAAATAAACGGATTCATTTTGCTGTGTGTCATTTATTACTGATGCGCAGTTATTCTACTGCTTTGTAAGTAGTAAAATAGTTAACCCGATCAAGACTACTATTATTGGTAGCTAAATTTCCCTTAAGTCACAATACGTTATTATCAACGCTGTAATTTATTCAGCGTTTGTACATATCGTTACACGCTGAAACCAACCACTCACGGAAGTCTGCCATTCCCAGGGATATAGTTATTTCAACGGCCCCACAGTGGGGTTAAATGAAAAAACAAATTGAGGGTATGACAATGAAAAAAGTATTAGCTCTGGTTGTTGCCGCTGCTATGGGTCTGTCTTCTGCCGCCTTTGCTGCAGAGACTACGACCACACCTGCTCCGACTGCGACGACCACCAAAGCAGCGCCGGCGAAAACTACACATCATAAAAAACAGCATAAAGCAGCACCTGCCCAGAAAGCGCAGGCGGCTAAAAAGCATCATAAAAATACGAAAGCTGAACAGAAAGCCCCTGAACAAAAAGCGCAGGCAGCGAAGAAACACGCCAAGAAACACAGCCATCAGCAACCGGCAAAACCTGCTGCACAACCCGCAGCGTAAGTTTTCAACAGTAATGCTGGCGCGCCCCCTCGCGCCTGAAAATTACGGTGCTAAGCGGGTAACGTTTAGCACCGCCTTTAGCGGAGGGTAGTATGGTGGGCCGTTATCGCTTTGAGTTCATTCTGATCATCCTTATTTTATGCGCACTGATTGCCGCCCGTTTTTATCTTTCCTGATTGTAGTTATCTGATTTTACTCCCACTTTCATCCCGTCCCGTCTATAGTATTTATGAGGGTTTGCTTTTAATAATCATAATTACCCACCAGAGTGTGATATGCGTACAACCATTGCTGTAGTGTTGGGTGCAATTAGTTTGACGTCTGCTTTTGTGTTTGCAGATAAACCAGACGTTGCCAGATCGGCAAACGATGAGGTCAGCACCCTGTTTTTTGGTCATGATGATCGTGTGCCAGTGAATGACACGACCCAATCACCGTGGGATGCGGTTGGGCAACTGGAAACGGCCAGCGGCAATTTATGTACGGCGACGCTGATTGCACCCAATCTGGCATTAACGGCAGGACACTGTTTATTGACACCTCCAAAGGGTAAAGCCGATAAAGCAGTGGCGCTGCGTTTTGTGTCAAATAAAGGTCTTTGGCGCTATGAGATCCACGACATAGAAGGCCGCGTTGATCCGACACTGGGAAAGCGGTTAAAAGCAGATGGGGATGGTTGGATTGTACCTCCCGCAGCCGCGCCGTGGGACTTCGGATTGATTGTGCTACGTAATCCCCCTTCTGGCATTACGCCGTTGCCGTTATTTGAGGGAGATAAAGCCGCGCTTACCGCCGCATTAAAAGCGGCAGGTCGTAAAGTGACTCAGGCAGGCTACCCTGAAGATCATCTCGATACGTTGTACAGTCATCAAAACTGTGAAGTGACTGGCTGGGCGCAAACGTCGGTGATGTCACATCAGTGCGATACCTTGCCGGGTGACAGCGGTTCGCCTCTGATGTTGCATACCGATGACGGCTGGCAATTAATTGGGGTGCAAAGTTCGGCTCCTGCCGCGAAAGATCGCTGGCGCGCCGATAACCGGGCCATTTCTGTTACCGGTTTTCGCGACAAGCTGGATCAACTGTCGCAAAAATAATGTTCAAACGCTGCCCGACAGCGCGGGCAGCGTCTTCATCAGGCAAGTTTCACCATGATCATTCCAGCCAACAGCAAGACCAGGCCAATCCAGCCTTTACGATTTAACCGTTGACCAAACAAGATCCAACCTGCGGCTAACGTGGCGGCAATACCAAACCCGCCCCACAATGCATAAGCGACAGACAAGTCGATCCCTTTAACGGCTTGAGAAAGCGCACTAAAGGCAGCCAGCACCGCCGCCAGGGAGAGCAAGCCAAATATTTTGCGACGAAAGCCGTCAGAAAATTTCAAAAAGACGTTAGCAACGATTTCCAGCACGATTGCCAATGCCAGCCAGGCGGCGTGAACCCATTCAAACTGCGCCATGGTTCACCTCCAGTTCAGGTTTACGCGCTTTACGGGTACCTGATTTTATCAACACAATCCCGGCGACCAGGGTGGTTAACCCGGCAATTTTCATCAGCGATAAACTTTCGTCGAATAACAAAACGCTAAACAAGGTAATAAATAAAATACCGATACCTTCCCACAGCGCATAAGCTACGCCTAAGGCGATTTTTTTAACGGCGAAAGAGAGAAATATATACGACAGAGAAATCATCACCAGCATTAAAATAAAGCCGCCATTTCCCTCACTGACGCTCGCCCATTTCATTGACAGCGTACCGGTAATTTCTGTAGCAATAGCCAGACCTAATAAAATCCAATAAATATACATTGTCCTTCTCCTGCAAGAGAATTATTTTAATTTTCGCTTAATTCAGCGAAACCAAAGTAAAGTGGTCAAGCCCCGCGCATAGCGCAAGCTTTGGCAGAAGAAAGGACTAAAGCGCGTTGCGCCAGTGCTGCTCACCTACGAGCAAGATAGTGGATGAGGTACGAAGATGGGTAAATGTAGAAAATAACGTCCTGAACAAATTGTCCATAATATTACAATTATCCGCAGTGTTGCTTCTCGTCATCGCGGATGATAATTGTCCTCGGTAGTTGAACACGCCTGATTTGTATCATAGCTTAAGAATTAACTCAAAATATTTTCACTTCTTTACCTGAGCGGTTTGATTTTCGTTATGATGACGGAGCGAAAAAGACATTATTATTAGCAAAGGAAGAAAAAACGGGGACAAGCATGGCAAAGCCGATCATCACGCTCAATGGCCTAAAAATCGTCATTATGTTGGGAATGCTGGTCATTATTCTCTGTGGTATCCGTTTTGCCGCCGAGATCATCGTGCCGTTTATTCTCGCATTATTTATTGCTGTTATTCTTAACCCGCTGGTGCAACACATGGTCCGCTGGCGTGTGCCGCGTGTACTGGCGGTGTCGATTTTGATGACCATCATCGTGATGGCGATGGTGTTGCTATTAGCTTATCTGGGTTCCGCGCTCAACGAGTTGACGCGGACGTTACCGCAATATCGCAACTCTATTATGACGCCGCTGCAAGCGCTTGAACCGTTGTTGCAACGCGTAGGGATTGACGTCTCAGTTGACCAGCTGGCGCATTATATTGATCCGAACGCGGCGATGACGTTGCTCACCAACTTATTGACGCAGTTATCTAATGCCATGTCATCAATATTTTTATTGCTGCTGACGGTGCTGTTTATGCTGCTCGAAGTGCCACAATTGCCCGGAAAATTTCAGCAAATGATGGCGCGTCCGGTTGAAGGGATGGCGGCGATTCAACGTGCGATTGACAGTGTTTCTCATTATCTGGTGCTGAAAACAGCCATCAGCATCATCACCGGCCTGGTCGCCTGGGCGATGCTCGCCGCACTCGATGTTCGCTTCGCTTTTGTCTGGGGATTGCTGGCCTTTGCGCTTAATTACATCCCGAATATTGGTTCAGTCCTCGCGGCAATCCCCCCTATCGCTCAGGTACTGGTGTTTAATGGCTTCTACGAAGCGTTGCTGGTGCTGGCGGGATATCTGCTGATTAATCTGGTCTTCGGCAATATTCTGGAGCCGCGTATCATGGGGCGTGGGCTGGGGCTTTCCACATTGGTGGTATTTTTGTCGTTGATTTTTTGGGGATGGTTGTTAGGACCGGTGGGTATGCTGCTTTCCGTGCCGTTGACAATTATTGTCAAAATTGCGCTTGAACAAACAGCGGGAGGTCAAAGCATCGCCGTTCTGTTAAGCGATCTCAATAAAGAGTGACGGCCTCAGCAGAGGCCGTCAGGGTTACAGAGCTTTCAGGATTGCATCCACGCTGGCTTTGGCGTCACCAAACAGCATGTGGGTGTTTTCCTTGAAGAACAGCGGGTTTTGCACACCAGCATAGCCAGTGTTCATCGAACGTTTAAAGACAATCACGTTCTGCGCTTTCCACACTTCCAGCACAGGCATACCAGCAATCGGACTCTTCGGATCATCCTGCGCCGCCGGGTTAACCGTATCGTTAGCACCAATCACCAGTACGGTATCGGTATCAGCAAAGTCATCATTGATCTCGTCCATTTCCAGCACGATGTCATACGGTACTTTTGCTTCAGCCAGCAATACGTTCATATGTCCAGGCAAACGCCCCGCGACCGGGTGGATACCGAAACGCACATTAATACCACGAGCGCGCAATTTCTCAGTAATTTCAGCGACAGGATATTGCGCCTGCGCGACTGCCATGCCGTACCCCGGAGTAATGATCACTGAATGGGAGTTTTTCAGCAGTTCCGCTGTCTCTTCTGCGGTGATTTCGCGGTGCTCACCCACTTCCTGATCATCGCCAGTAGAAGAGCCGTCGGTGCCGAAACCACCCGCAATAACGCTGATAAAGGAACGGTTCATCGCCTTACACATAATGTAAGAAAGGATAGCCCCCGAAGAACCGACCAGCGCACCGGTCACAATCAGCAGGTCGTTGCTGAGCATAAAGCCCGCAGCCGCAGCCGCCCAGCCGGAGTACGAGTTCAGCATCGACACCACCACTGGCATATCTGCACCACCGATGGAGGCGACTAAATGCCAGCCGAATACCAGCGCAATTGCGGTCATTATCAGCAATGCCAGCACTTGCAGGCCGACGCTGTCCGTGCGAACAAATACAATCAGCAGCAGGAAGGAAACGACCAGAGCCGCCAGGTTCATTTTGTGACGGTTTGGCAGCATCAATGGTTTAGACGAAATCTTGCCACACAGTTTGCCGAACGCCACCACCGAACCCGTGAACGTTACCGCCCCGATGAAGATACCGAGGAACACTTCCGTCAGGTGAATATTGACCAGAATCGGTGCCATTCCCGCGTCATGATGCAGATAGCTGTTAAAGCCAACCAGCACTGCCGCCAGACCCACGAAGCTATGCAGGATCGCCACCAGTTCTGGCATTTCGGTCATTTCAACTTTCTTCGCCAGACGGATACCAATTGCCCCACCAATGACCATCGCCAGCAAGATCCAGCCAACATTACCCGTATCCGGTCCAAAAATGGTTGCGATTAACGCAATCGCCATCCCGGCGATACCGAAGTTGTTACCCTGGCGAGACGTTTCATGTTTCGAAAGACCGGCCAGACTGAAGATAAACAGGATCGCGGCAACAATGTATGCAGCTGTAACTAATCCTCCAGACATATGTTACCCCTTAATTTTTGCGGAACATTTTCAGCATGCGCTGAGTCACGGTGAAGCCACCGAAAATATTAATGCTGGCTATAAGCACCGCGATAAAACTAAGGAAGCTAACCCAGCCGCCCTGGCCAATCTGCAACAGTGCTCCGACAACAATAATCCCTGAAATCGCGTTGGTGACCGACATCAACGGTGTATGCAGCGCGTGCGATACATTCCACACCACGTAATAACCGACAACGCAGGCCAGCGCGAAAACGGTGAAGTGCCCAAGGAATTCTTTCGGCGCAACGCTTGCCATCCAGCCAAAAAGAATGATTGCCAGCGCCATCAACGCGTATTTACGCCACGGTGAGCAGGTACATTTTTCCTCAGTTTTCACTTCCGGTGCCGCTTTTTGTGCCGCCTGCGGCTGAGCTGATACCTGAATCGGCGGTGCCGGCCAGGTAATTTCGCCCGCACGGATCACGGTCACGCCGCGAATCACCACATCATCAAAATCAACAGTGATATTGCCGTCTTTCTCTTTGCACAACAGTTTCAGCAGATTAACGAGGTTTGTGCCGTAAAGCTGTGAGGATTGCGTCGGCAGACGGCCCGGAAGATCGGTATAACCAATCACTTTGACACCATTTTCCGTAGTGAAGATTTCACCCGGCACGGTGTATTCACAGTTGCCGCCGTTTTGGGCTGCCAGGTCGACAATCACACTGCCCGCCTTCATGGAGTCAACCATTTCACGGGTAATTAGCTTCGGCGCTGGTTTGCCTGGAATAAGCGCGGTGGTGACAATGATATCGACCTCTTTTGCCTGGGCGGCAAAGAGTTCCATTTCCGCTTTGATGAACGCGTCCGACATCACTTTGGCATAGCCATCGCCGCTGCCAGCTTCCTCTTTAAAATCCAGCTCGAGGAATTCCGCGCCCATACTTTGAACTTGTTCTTTCACTTCCGGGCGGGTGTCGAATGCACGCACAATCGCGCCGAGACTGTTTGCTGCGCCAATGGCGGCCAGACCTGCAACACCCGCACCAATCACCATCACTTTTGCCGGTGGCACTTTCCCGGCCGCAGTAATTTGCCCGGTAAAGAAGCGCCCAAATTCATGTGCCGCTTCAACAATGGCGCGATAACCGGCGATGTTCGCCATCGAGCTTAGTGCGTCCAGCGATTGTGCGCGTGAGATACGCGGCACAGAGTCCATCGCCATCACGGTCACGTTACGTTCCGCAAGTTTTTGCATTAATTCCGGATTCTGCGCAGGCCAGATAAAACTCACCAGCGTTGTCCCAGGATTCAGTAACGCAATTTCATCATCTAACGGCGCATTGACCTTCAGAATGATCTCTGACTGCCAGACGCTATTCCCTTCTACAATTTCAGCGCCCGCTTGCACAAACGCTTTATCGTCAAAACTTGCCAGTTGACCCGCGCCGCTCTCTACCGCGACGGTAAAACCCAGTTTCAGCAGCTGTTCCACTGTTTTTGGCGTTGCTGCAACACGGGTTTCATTGGTTAACCGTTCTCTTGGTATGCCAATTCGCATGATATTCCCTTCCATCGGTTTTATTGATGATGGTTTGCCTGTGTCAGGAGCCACACAAGCTGCTCATGTACGAGCTAAATGTTACTCCGTTAAAATAAATTAGTAACAAACGCCCTATAACGTACTGAAAATTATGCCTGTGATCTAGCGCCAAAAATCAGTATTTCGGCGTGAACTCGCAAAATATTAACGATTCAGCCGTGATAGTGGGATAAACACCTTAGAACGCCGGATAAAGACTGATAATTGTCTTCGACGGTCGGGTAAAACGAGACATCGCCCCGGCACGAATCACTACTTAACATTAAATTAACTTATACAATTCAGTTGCTTCAGTAGTAATGATGCTGATACGGCTGTTTTTTAAGCATAGACGGTCATTTGAGCAGGATTAAAATTGGCTTAAGGAATGTGATATGAAAAATGACGCAGACAGTTACACCGTTTAAATGCAATAATCAGCCACGTTTCTCGTTAATAACAATACCAGTACCTGGTTTGCGCAAGGCGAAGGATTATTTTTATGAAGCTTAAGAACACCCTCCTGGCGTCGGCACTGCTTTCTGCTACGGCATTCTCCGTTAACGCAGCAACAGAACTGACACCGGAGCAAGCGGCAGCGGTTAAACCTTTTGACCGTGTAGTGGTTACCGGTCGTTTTAATGCTATTGGCGAAGCGGTGAAAGCCGTTTCTCGTCGCGCAGATAAAGAAGGTGCCGCCTCTTTTTATGTTGTCGACACTTCTGATTTTGGTAACAGCGGTAACTGGCGTGTGGTCGCTGACCTCTATAAAGCCGATGCTGAAAAAGCAGAAGAAACAAGTAATCGCGTAATTAACGGTGTTGTCGAACTGCCGAAAGATCAGGCTGTTCTGATTGAACCGTTTGACACGGTCACCGTCCAGGGCTTCTATCGTAGCCAGCCAGAAGTCAATGATGCCATCACCAAAGCGGCAAAAGCGAAAGGTGCCTACTCTTTCTACATCGTTCGTCAAATCGATGCCAACCAGGGCGGCAACCAGCGTATTACTGCATTCATCTATAAAAAAGATGCTAAGAAACGTATCGTCCAGAGCCCGGATGTGATCCCGGCAGATTCCGAAGCAGGACGTGCAGCTCTGGCTGCCGGTGGCGAAGCCGCGAAGAAAGTTGAGATCCCGGGTGTTGCGACTACCGCATCACCAAGTTCTGAAGTCGGTCGCTTCTTTGAAACCCAGTCATCAAAAGGCGGGCGTTACACCGTCACGCTCCCGGATGGCACTAAAGTCGAAGAACTGAACAAAGCGACCGCAGCGATGATGGTCCCGTTCGACAGCATCAAATTCTCTGGCAACTACGGCAACATGACTGAAGTCTCCTATCAGGTTGCGAAACGTGCCGCGAAGAAAGGTGCTAAGTATTACCACATCACCCGCCAGTGGCAGGAACGTGGTAATAACCTGACCGTCAGCGCAGATCTGTATAAATAACTATTCAGTTACTCCTATAAGGCGGCTTGATGCCGCCTTTCGCATTTTTAGTCACAAATTTCCCCGCGACCATTGCATGCAGACACATCTCTTCGTAAAATCCCGCGCTTCAGTGGCAAACTCCATTTTTATGCGTTTTGCCCTAATATTTATTCTTCTTATCACGTTTTAATCACTGGATATCGATGGAAAAGAAACTGGGACTGAGCGCACTCACCGCGCTGGTATTAAGCTCAATGCTGGGCGCGGGTGTTTTCAGTCTGCCGCAAAATATGGCGGCAGTTGCCAGCCCGGCAGCACTGCTCATCGGCTGGGGTATTACTGGCGCTGGCATTTTATTGCTGGCCTTTGCCATGCTGATCCTCACGCGCATTCGTCCCGAACTTGACGGCGGTATCTTTACCTATGCCCGCGAAGGGTTTGGCGAGCTAATCGGCTTTTGTTCCGCATGGGGATACTGGCTGTGCGCAGTCATCGCCAACGTCTCCTATCTGGTGATCGTTTTTTCCGCGTTAAGCTTTTTTACGGACACGCCGGAATTGCGCCTGTTTGGCGATGGTAATACCTGGCAATCGATAGTCGGTGCATCGGCTTTATTGTGGATTGTTCACTTTTTGATCCTGCGCGGGGTGCAAACCGCTGCCAGCATTAACCTGGTGGCGACACTGGCAAAATTGTTGCCGCTGGGTCTGTTTGTTGTGCTGGCGATGATGATGTTCAAACTGGATACCTTCAAGCTCGACTTCACCGGACTTGCACTTGGCGTACCCGTTTGGGAACAGGTGAAAAACACCATGCTGATCACCCTGTGGGTTTTCATTGGTGTGGAAGGTGCCGTGGTTGTTTCTGCGCGTGCGCATAATAAACGTGATGTTGGCAAAGCGACACTGCTGGCGGTTCTCTCCGCTCTGGGCGTTTACTTGCTGGTAACGCTGCTTTCGCTGGGTGTGGTGGCACGTCCTGAACTGGCTGAAATTCGTAACCCGTCAATGGCCGGTCTGATGGTGGAAATGATGGGACCATGGGGCGAAATCATCATCGCTGCCGGTTTGATCGTTTCCGTTTGCGGCGCGTACTTAAGCTGGACCATCATGGCAGCAGAAGTACCGTTCCTGGCCGCCACTCATAAAGCATTCCCGCGCATTTTTGCGCGCCAGAACGCACAAGCTGCGCCATCCGCCTCACTGTGGTTGACCAACATCTGCGTGCAAATTTGTCTGGTACTCATCTGGCTGACCGGTTCCGATTACAACACGTTGCTGACCATCGCCTCAGAAATGATTCTGGTGCCCTATTTCCTGGTCGGCGCGTTCTTGCTGAAAATCGCAACCCGTCCACTGCATAAAGCGGTAGGTGTCGGTGCCTGCATTTATGGCTTATGGTTATTGTACGCCTCTGGTCCAATGCACTTGCTGTTATCCGTTGTTCTGTATGCACCGGGGCTGCTGGTTTTCCTGTACGCGCGCAAAACGCATACCCATGATAATGTACTGAACCGTCAGGAAATGGTGCTGATTGGCATGCTGTTAATTGCCTCAGTTCCGGCGACCTGGATGCTGGTGGGATAACGTTCATCCCATCGTTGGATAGCAAAGGAGATAACGATGGGTAAAACCCAGCCCTTGCCAATATTAATTACTGGCGGAGGTCGTCGCATCGGCCTCGCCCTCGCATGGCATTTCATTAATCAAAAGCAACCGGTGATTGTCAGCTATCGGACACACTATCCAGCCATTGATGGACTGATTAATGCAGGTGCGCAGTGTATTCAGGCTGATTTTTCGACCAACGACGGTGTGATGGCGTTTGCCGATGAAGTACTAAAAAGCACCCATGGTCTGCGTGCTATTTTGCATAACGCCAGTGCGTGGATGGCGGAAAAACCGGGTGCGCCACTGGCCGACGTACTGGCTTGCATGATGCAGATCCACGTTAATACCCCATACCTGCTCAACCATGCGCTGGAAAGATTACTGCGTGGGCACGGACACGCCGCCAGCGATATCATTCACTTTACCGATTATGTGGTGGAGCGCGGTAGCGACAAACATATTGCGTATGCTGCAAGCAAAGCGGCACTGGATAATATGACCCGCTCGTTTGCCCGCAAGCTGGCACCGGAAGTGAAAGTGAATTCTATTGCGCCATCGCTGATCCTGTTTAATGAACATGATGATGCCGAATATCGACAACAGGCGCTGAATAAATCACTGATGAAAACCGCGCCTGGCGAGAAAGAAGTGATCGACCTGGTCGATTACTTACTTACCAGTTGCTTTGTCACCGGACGCAGTTTCCCACTTGATGGCGGTCGTCATCTGCGTTAATGCAGCTTTATCCAGCATATAATCAACACCCATGCGCTTATCCCCCAACACGCAACAGAACCAACAAAAGCGGCGGGCAAGCGCATCATTCCGGTGAAATACCACAGCGACACCAGGTAAACAAAATAGGGAATAATCGACCACATACTAAAAATGATGGTTGCGCGTAAGGCTTCAATGCCGCGTTCGCTGGCAACAATATAATGCGCGATAAGCGCAAAGGTCGGGAAAAGTGGAATCAGCCCGGCGATATAATAATTTTTCGTTTTTGCTAAAACACCAATCAACAGCACTACCAGCGCACCGAGCGCGGCTTTGATTACCAGCCCCATCTTTTTACCTTAACACTTCCATAACAAGTCATCAGTAGAATACCTGATGAAAACTTGTTTAGAAACGATTGATAGTAAGTAAAAACAGCGCGGTGTATTGTGACGTTTTTATATCTACCGTGAATGTTATGAACACTATCGTATTTGTGGAAGATGATGCGGAAGTCGGTTCACTGATTGCCGCGTACCTGGCAAAACATGATATGCAGGTTACCGTAGAGCCGCGCGGCGACCAGGCCGAAGAAACCATTTTGCGAGAAAATCCGGATTTGGTGTTACTCGACATCATGCTACCAGGCAAGGACGGCATGACCATTTGTCGTGATTTACGCGCAAAGTGGTCTGGACCGATTGTTCTTCTAACCTCTCTCGATAGCGATATGAACCACATCCTGGCACTGGAAATGGGTGCCTGCGACTATATTCTCAAAACGACGCCCCCTGCTGTTTTGCTAGCGCGTTTACGTTTGCATTTGCGTCAGAATGAGCAAGCCACACTGACCAAAGGTCTTCAGGAAACGTCTCTGACTCCCTACAAAGCCCTGCATTTCGGCACGTTGACCATCGATCCCATCAACCGCGTAGTCACCCTGGCTAACACTGAAATCTCGCTCTCGACAGCTGATTTCGAATTATTGTGGGAATTAGCTACCCATGCCGGGCAAATCATGGACCGCGATGCATTGCTGAAAAATTTACGCGGCGTCAGTTATGACGGACTGGATCGTAGCGTGGACGTGGCTATTTCGCGGTTAAGAAAAAAACTACTCGATAACGCCGCAGAACCTTATCGCATTAAAACCGTGCGTAACAAAGGCTATCTTTTTGCGCCTCATGCATGGGAATAAGCGATGAAAAAATTGTTTATCCAGTTTTACCTGTTATTGTTTGTCTGCTTCCTTGTGATGTCTCTGCTGGTTGGGCTGGTGTACAAATTTACCGCCGAACGCGCGGGCAAACAGTCGCTGGATGATTTGATGAACAGTTCGCTGTATCTGATGCGCAGCGAATTGCGTGAGATCCCCCCACACGACTGGGGTAAGACGCTGAAAGAGATGGATTTAAATCTCTCTTTCGATCTGCGTGTCGAGCCACTGAGTAAATACCATCTTGATGATATTTCCATGCACCGACTGCGTGGCGGCGAAATTGTCGCCCTGGACGATCAGTACACGTTTTTGCAGCGTATCCCGCGCAGCCACTACGTGCTGGCAGTTGGTCCTGTTCCTTATCTTTATTACCTCCATCAAATGCGATTGCTGGATATCGCCCTGATCGCTTTTATTGCTATTTCCCTCGCCTTTCCGGTGTTTATCTGGATGCGTCCGCACTGGCAGGATATGTTAAAACTGGAAGCAGCGGCGCAACGATTTGGCGATGGGCATCTCAATGAACGTATCCACTTTGATGAGGGTTCGAGCTTTGAACGACTTGGCGTCGCATTTAACCAGATGGCGGACAATATCAACGCCTTAATTGCCAGCAAAAAACAGCTTATTGACGGTATCGCTCACGAACTGCGAACACCGTTAGTGCGCCTGCGTTATCGACTGGAGATGAGCGATAACCTGAGCGCCGCCGAATCCCAGGCGTTGAATCGTGATATCAGTCAACTTGAAGCTTTAATTGAAGAGCTGCTGACTTATGCCCGACTCGATCGCCCACAAAACGAGCTTCATCTTAGCAAACCAGACCTGCCGTTGTGGCTGTCAACGCATCTGGCAGATATTCAGGCAGTAACGCCCGATAAAACGGTACGGATAAAAACGCTCATGCAAGGCCATTATGCGGCGTTGGATATGCGCTTAATGGAGCGCGTGCTGGATAATTTGCTCAATAACGCCCTGCGCTACTGCCATTCAACGGTTGAAACCAGCCTGCTACTGTCGGGGAATAAAGCGACATTAATTGTTGAGGATGATGGCTCAGGGATTGCCCCAGAAAACCGCGAACATATCTTTGAACCTTTTGTTCGCCTCGATCCCAGCCGGGGTCGCTCAACCGGCGGCTGCGGGCTGGGACTGGCAATTGTCCACTCTATAGCACTGGCAATGGGCGGTACGGTTAATTGTGGCACCAGCGAACTGGGTGGTGCCCGCTTCTCGTTTAGCTGGCCGTTATGGCATAACATCCCGCAATTTACCTCTGCTTGACACTACGCGCACGGTGGTCAAGTCACCACCACTGTGCTATAAATTAAGGATGTTGTAACTAAAGTGGTTAATATTATGGCGCGTTACGATCTCGTAGACCGACTCAACACTACTTTTCGCCAGATGGAACAAGAGCTGGCTGCATTTGCCGCTCATCTTGAGCAACACAAGCTATTGGTTGCCCGCGTGTTCTCTTTGCCGGAGGTAAAAAAAGAGGATGAGCATAATCCGCTTAATCGTATTGAGGTAAAACAACATCTCGGCAACGACGCGCAGTCGCTGGCGTTGCGTCATTTCCGCCATTTATTTATTCAACAACAGTCCGAAAATCGCAGCAGCAAGGCCGCTGTCCGTCTGCCTGGCGTGTTGTGTTACCAGGTCGATAACCTTTCGCAAGCAGCGTTGGTCAGTCATATTCAGCACATCAATAAACTCAAGACCACGTTCGAGCATATCGTCACGGTTGAATCAGAACTCCCCACCGCGGCACGTTTTGAATGGGTGCATCGTCATTTGCCGGGGCTGATCACCCTTAATGCTTACCGCACGCTCACCGTTCTGCACGACCCCGCCACTTTACGTTTTGGCTGGGCTAATAAACATATCATTAAAAATTTGCATCGTGATGAAGTCCTGGCACAGCTGGAAAAAAGCCTGAAATCACCACGCAGTGTCGCACCGTGGACGCGCGAGGAGTGGCAAAGAAAACTGGAGCGAGAGTATCAGGATATCGCTGCCCTGCCACAGAACGCGAAGTTAAAAATCAAACGTCCGGTGAAGGTGCAGCCGATTGCCCGCGTCTGGTACAAAGGAGATCAAAAACAAGTACAACACGCTTGCCCTACACCGCTTATTGCGCTGATTAATCGGGATAATGGCGCGGGCGTGCCGGATGTTGGGGAGTTGTTAAATTACGATGCCGACAATGTGCAACACCGTTATAAACCACAGGCGCAGCCGCTTCGTTTGATCATTCCCCGGCTGCACCTGTATGTTGCGGATTAACGCCCGGCTTTCATACTGCCGACCATCTGTTCTGGCCGTACCCAGCTGTCAAACTCGGCTTCGCTAAGATACCCCAGCGCAAGGGCCGCAGCTTTTAAGGTCAGCCCTTCTTTATGCGCTTTTTTGGCGATCTCCGCGGCTTTGTCATAACCAATGTGGGTGTTAAGCGCAGTCACCAGCATCAGCGATTCATTGAGTAATTGATTGATTCGCTCACGATTCGGTTCAATACCCACTGCGCAGTGTTTGTTAAAACTTTCCATGCCATCTGCCAGCAAGCGCACCGATTGCAGGAAATTGTGGATCACCATTGGACGGAAGACGTTCAGTTCAAAGTTACCGGAAGCGCCCCCCATGTTGATCGCCACGTCGTTCCCCATCACCTGACAGCAGAGCATGGTTAATGCCTCACACTGTGTTGGATTCACTTTCCCCGGCATGATTGAGCTGCCCGGCTCATTTTCCGGGATTGAGATTTCACCAATTCCGCAGCGCGGGCCAGAGGCCAGCCAGCGGACATCATTGGCGATTTTCATCAGTGACGCAGCCAACCCTTTCAACGCGCCGTGCGCCTGAACCAGGGCATCACAGGTCGCCAGCGCTTCAAATTTGTTCGGCGCGGTAACAAACGGTGCACAGGTAATGACTGCCAGTTCATCTGCTACGCGACGCGCATACTCCGGATGGGTATTTAGTCCAGTACCCACCGCTGTACCGCCAAGAGCCAGTTCCGCTACGTGAGGCAGGCTGTATTCGATATGTTTGAGATTATGCTCGAGCATCGCTACCCAGCCGGAAATCTCCTGCCCCAGCGTTAACGGCGTGGCATCCTGCAAGTGAGTACGACCAATTTTGACGATATCGGCAAAAGCACGGGATTTCTCATTCAGTGTCTGTGTCAGGGTTTTAAGCTGAGGAATGAGTTGCTTGCGCAGCGCCAGCAGCGCCGCAACGTGCATCGCCGTCGGAAAGACATCGTTGGAACTTTGGCTTTTGTTCACGTCGTCGTTAGGGTGAACTTTACGTTCCATCCCGCGCACACCGCCGAGTAATTCACTGGCCCGGTTAGCCAGCACTTCGTTCATGTTCATGTTACTTTGCGTGCCGGAGCCGGTCTGCCAGATAGCCAGCGGGAATTCGTCGTCATGCTGTCCTGCCAGTACTTCATCCGCCGCCTGACGAATGGCGCTCGCTTTCTCTTCAGACAACAAGCCTAAATCTTCATTAACTTTTGCCGCTGCACGCTTGGTTAGCGCCAGCGCATGAATCAGTGAGGTGGGCATTTTCTCCGTCGAAATGCGGAAATGCTCCAGCGAGCGTTGAGTTTGTGCGCCCCACAGCTTATCTGCCGGGACATCAATCGCCCCCATCGAATCTTTTTCGCTGCGTACTGTATTCATGACCTGCTCCTCACCTGATTAATTTTTTCTTTCTGTTTTGCTTTCGTTAAGCAACTTTTAGCTCACTTATTATTTACCATTTGATAACAAATGTTTGGTCTTTCGTGCCATGTAAAAAAACCGCCCCGAAGGGCGGCTCTGTTTATTTCACACAGCGGGTGCATTGTGTGAGTTGTATCTGCTGGAAGAAGTCATTTCCTTTATCATCCACAAGGATAAACGCCGGGAAATCTTCCACTTCAATTTTCCAGATGGCTTCCATTCCCAGTTCCGGATATTCAACACATTCCAGGCTCTTAATACTTCCCTGCGCCAATACAGCGGCCGGACCACCGATACTGCCAAGGTAGAAGCCGCCGTGTTTTTTACAGGCATCCGTCACCTGCTGGCTGCGGTTGCCTTTCGCCAGCATGATCATACTTCCGCCCTGCGCTTGCAGTTGATCGACATAAGAATCCATCCGTCCGGCGGTCGTTGGGCCAAGAGAACCGGAGGCATAACCTTCCGGCGTTTTGGCCGGACCCGCGTAGTAAATCGGATGATCTTTGATGTACTGCGGCAGCCCTTCACCGTTATCCATCCGCTCTTTCAGTTTGGCGTGAGCAATATCACGACCGACGATAATCGTGCCGTTAAGCGATAAGCGTGTAGAAACGGGATACTGCGACAACTGTGCGAGGATCTCTTTCATCGGACGGTTAAGGTCAACGCGCACCGCTTCGCCTTCTCCCGCTTTGCGCAGCTCTTCCGGGATATATTTGCCTGGATTATGTTCCAGTTTTTCGATCCAGATCCCCTGACGGTTGATCTTCGCTTTGATATTACGGTCAGCAGAGCAGGAGACGCCCATACCGACCGGGCAGGATGCGCCGTGACGTGGCAGGCGAATCACGCGGATGTCGTGAGCGAAGTATTTACCACCAAACTGCGCACCCAGACCAAGATTTTGCGCTTCGATCAGCAATTCTTTTTCCAGTTCCACATCGCGGAACGCCTGACCGTGCTCATTCCCTTCCGTTGGCAGTTCATCATAGTATTTCGCGGAAGCCAGTTTCACCGTTTTAAGGTTCGTTTCTGCAGAAGTTCCACCAATAACGAACGCAATATGATACGGAGGACAGGCCGCCGTACCCAGCGTGCGCATCTTCTCAACCAGGTAATTTTTCAGTTTCCCCGGCGTCAGTAACGCTTTGGTTTCCTGATAGAGATACGTCTTGTTTGCCGAACCACCACCTTTGGCGATACAGAGGAATTTGTATTCGTCGCCATCAACGGCATAAAGATCGATCTGCGCTGGCAGATTGGTGCCGGTATTCACTTCTTTATACATATCCAGCGGCGCGTTTTGCGAGTAGCGCAGATTATCTTCGATATAAGTGTTATAGACACCGCGCGCCAGCGCCGCTTCATCACCACCACCGGTCCATACACGCTGCCCTTTTTTACCAACAATAATCGCGGTGCCGGTATCCTGACAGGTTGGCAGAACGCCTTTCGCCGCGATGTCGGAGTTACGCAGGAATTGCAGCGCCACATATTTATCATTTTCGCTGGCCTCCGGGTCACGCAGAATGTCGGCCACCTGTTGTTGGTGCGCCGGACGCAGCATGAACGACGCATCATGAAACGCCTGGCGCGCCAACAGAGTTAACGCTTCGGGTGCGACTTTCAAAATCTCCTGCCCTTCAAATTCAGATACGCTAACGTGTTCGCTGGTTAGCAGGTAATACTCAGTATCATCTTTTTTGAGTGGAAAAGGAGCCTGATAATGAAAGGGTTTGTTTGACATTGTTCTCTCACTTACTGCCTGGTTTGGTTATGCTCTGGGCGGGTGTTCCGTTGCCCTGTTAAAAGCGAGTAACAATATCCTACACACTTTTTTAACAAAAACTGAGACTAGTACGACTTTTTGCGGCTCCAGGTTACTTCCCGTAGGATTCTTGCTTTAATAGTGGGATTAATTTCCACATTAAAACAGGGATTGATCATGCAAAAACTCATTAACTCAGTGCAAAACTATGCCTGGGGCAGCAAAACGGCGTTGACTGAACTTTATGGTATGGAAAATCCGTCCAGCCAGCCGATGGCCGAGCTGTGGATGGGCGCACATCCGAAAAGCAGTTCACGAGTGCAGAATGCCGCCGGAGATATCGTTTCACTGCGTGATGTGATTGAGAGTGATAAATCGACTCTGCTCGGAGAGGCCGTTGCCAAACGCTTTGGCGAACTGCCTTTCCTGTTCAAAGTATTATGCGCAGCACAGCCACTCTCCATTCAGGTTCATCCAAACAAACACAATTCTGAAATCGGTTTTGCCAAAGAAAATGCCGCAGGTATCCCGATGGATGCCGCCGAGCGTAACTATAAAGATCCTAACCACAAGCCGGAGCTGGTTTTTGCGCTGACGCCTTTCCTTGCGATGAACGCGTTTCGTGAATTTTCCGAGATTGTCTCCCTACTCCAGCCGGTCGCAGGTGCACATCCGGCGATTGCTCACTTTTTACAACAGCCTGATGCCGAACGTTTAAGCGAACTGTTCGCCAGCCTGTTGAATATGCAGGGTGAAGAAAAATCCCGCGCGCTGGCGATTTTAAAATCGGCCCTCGATAGCCAGCAGGGTGAACCGTGGCAAACGATTCGTTTAATTTCTGAATTTTACCCGGAAGACAGCGGTCTGTTCTCCCCGCTATTGCTGAATGTGGTGAAATTGAACCCTGGCGAAGCGATGTTCCTGTTCGCTGAAACACCGCACGCTTACCTGCAAGGCGTGGCGCTGGAAGTGATGGCAAACTCCGATAACGTGCTGCGTGCGGGTCTGACGCCTAAATACATTGATATTCCGGAACTGGTTGCCAATGTGAAATTCGAAGCCAAACCGGCTAACCAGTTGTTGACCCAGCCGGTGAAACAAGGTGCAGAACTGGACTTCCCGATTCCAGTGGATGATTTTGCCTTCTCGCTGCATGACCTTAGTGATAAAGAAACCACCATTAGCCAGCAGAGTGCCGCCATTTTGTTCTGCGTCGAAGGCGATGCAACGTTGTGGAAAGGTTCTCAGCAGTTACAGCTTAAACCGGGTGAATCAGCGTTTATTGCCGCCAACGAATCACCGGTGACTGTCAAAGGCCACGGCCGTTTAGCGCGTGTTTACAACAAGCTGTAAGAGCTTACTGAAAAAATTAACATCTCTTGCTAAGCTTATTAAAGGCTTATAACACCTTCAGGCGGCCAGTCCGCCTGATTTCATTTTATGGATAATCATTATGAATAAATCGCTGGTAGCGGTAGGCGTCATTGTTGCGCTAGGCGTAGTCTGGACAGGCGGCGCATGGTATACAGGCAAGAAGATTGAAACCCATCTCGAAGACATGGTCGCGCAGGCGAACGCGCAACTCAAACTGACAGCTCCTGAATCCAACCTGGAAGTGAGTTATCAAAACTATCATCGCGGCGTATTCAGCAGCCAGTTGCAACTGTTGGTGAAACCCATTGCCGGGAAAGAAAATCCGTGGATTAAAAGCGGTCAGAGCGTCATCTTCAACGAATCGGTTGATCATGGTCCCTTCCCGCTTGCCCAGCTTAAAAAACTGAACCTGATCCCGTCGATGGCATCAATTCAAACCACGCTGGTTAATAACGAAGTAAGCAAACCACTGTTTGATATGGCAAAAGGTGAAACGCCTTTTGAGATTAACTCGCGCATTGGTTACAGCGGTGATTCCAGTTCCGATATTTCGCTCAAGCCACTGAATTACGAGCAAAAGGATGAAAAAGTCGCCTTTAGCGGCGGCGAGTTCCAGTTAAATGCTGACAGAGACGGCAAAGCCATCTCCCTTTCCGGGGAGGCGCAAAGTGGTCGGATAGACGCAGTTAACGAATACAACCAGAAAGTGCAGTTGACCTTTAATAATCTGAAAACCGACGGTTCCAGCACGCTGGCAAGTTTTGGTGAGCGTGTAGGAAATCAAAAACTGTCACTGGAAAAAATGACCATTTCAGTGGAAGGCAAAGAACTGGCACTGCTGGAAGGCATGGAGATCAGCGGTAAATCGGATCTGGTCAATGACGGTAAAACGATCAATAGCCAACTGGATTACTCGCTAAACAGCCTGAAGGTACAGAATCAGGATCTGGGCAGCGGCAAGCTGACTTTAAAAGTCGGCCAGATTGATGGTGAAGCCTGGCATCAGTTTAGCCAGCAATATAACGCGCAAACTCAGGCGCTGCTGGCACAGCCAGAAATTGCCAACAACCCCGAACTTTATCAGGAGAAAGTGACGGAAGCCTTCTTTAGCGCCCTGCCGCTGATGCTGAAAGGCGATCCGGTGATTACTATCGCGCCGCTAAGCTGGAAAAACAGTCAGGGTGAAAGTGCCCTGAATCTGTCGCTGTTCCTGAAAGATCCGGCAACGACTAAAGAAGCGCCGCAAACGCTGGCGCAGGAAGTAGATCGTTCGGTTAAATCTCTGGATGCGAAACTGACCATTCCGGTGGATATGGCAACTGAGTTTATGACTCAGGTAGCGAAGCTGGAAGGTTATCAGGAAGATCAAGCGAAAAAACTGGCGAAACAGCAAGTTGAAGGTGCATCAGCAATGGGGCAGATGTTCCGTCTGACCACCTTGCAGGACAATACCATCACCACCAGCCTGCAATATGCTAACGGTCAGATAACGTTAAATGGGCAGAAAATGTCGTTAGAAGATTTTGTTGGCATGTTTGCGATGCCAGCTCTTAACGTTCCGGCTGTACCGGCAATTCCGCAGCAGTAATTCACGGCCAAAACGCCGGAGAATTTTCACTCCGGCGTTTTCATCTGAAAACAAACCAGAGATTGCCTGATGCGCTACGCTTATCAGGCCTACCTTTTCCTGCAACACTTTGAATTTATGAGTTTTTGTAGGCTGGATAAGGCGTTTACGCCGCATCCGGCATAAAAAACGCGCACTTTGTCAACAATCTGAAACGCCGGAGGTTTTTCTCTCCGGCGTTATTTCTTACTTCAGCATAAAGTCATATTGAATACTCATTTTCACATCCCAGTAATTCAGGCGATCGCCCAGCGCACTGCCATCGCGCTTTTCCCGCCCTTTATCGGCAGCAAGAAAGAAATTCATCCCTTGTAACGGCCCTTCGCTGACCCGATAGTTCATACCACCTAAGATACCCGCGCCTTCAATCCGCACATCTCGTTTACTGGATTCATAGCCGCGAGTCACAATCGGTGCAAATGTCAGTGTAAATTGCGGCGTTAAACGATAGTTGACGCCCAATTGCCAGGACTGCATTCCTTCACGGTTACGATCAAGACTTAATGAAAAGGGATAGCCAATGTCGGTATCCACCACGGCACCATTCATTGCATGGCGCAAATAACCACCACTGCCAAATACGCTTCCCCACGGCGCATTCCAGGTCAATTGTCCACTAACCAACGCCGTTTCATTGGGCTGGCTGGTATTACGACTTAAACCTTCGAGCTGCGCGTAAAAGCCGAGCAACTCCCCTTTCAACGTATAATTCGGGTCGAGCGGTATGCTTTTCTCGAGAATACTTTGTATCTGATTGGAAACATCTTTCTGTACCGATCCCCCCAGAGAATAGCGACTGGTATCATCATGCCAACTGGCGGCTAAAAAAGAACGTGCGCGATGTTTATCGTATTTTCCCGTCTGGCTGTTATACACCCCTTCATCACGAATACCGGTTGTTGAATCAGTCCATAAAAATACTCGTGAACGCCACATTCCCCACAGATCAATATTTGGTGTTAAAGCCCAATAACCTAATGCTCCTTCAGAAACTGTCGGTAATGTACGTTGCGAACTGCCAGCCATTAACGGAATACGATAAGGTAAGCTACCATAACTATAATCCGTCCCGAAGCGACCTAATTTAAGCAGGCTATTTTCACTGGGTTTTATTTTTACTGCCCCCAGGGCAAAGCCAAAACTTTTATCACCATCAAGATACCACCGGGTACTCATATCAGCACGAGCACCTAATTTATAAACATAATACGCCCCGCCTTCAACGCCAATAATATTGGAATAATAACCACTATTGAAATCGAGCAATCCTCCCTGTACCCATGCGTAAATATCTCTTCCCGCGCCAGCACTGGGCTTATCCGCCCTGCGCAATTCGTTTTTCAGTCTGATGCGTAGTCCCGCTTCATCGTCAGCCAGTTGCGCCGCATAAGCAGAGGTAAGGCCAGAGGCAGCCGTCAGGCAAATAACGGCCATGGCCACTATTTTTCTCATAGTTGCACCTTTGATGTTCTGATTATTTTTATTGAATATTAATTAGTGATATCGCTGATTAATTGCTGCTGCACTTTTTTACGATTATCAATTTCAACCACGATTTCTTTGAATTTTTTATCCGTGAGCGGATAAAACCAGATAATAACGAATGCCAGTAGCATAAATCCGCAAGGTACTAAGGCAATTGATGTGCGGATGCCCATAATAACTTCCGGCGTTTGCACCTGATTGGCGATATATCCGCTTAACCCCAAAATAAAGGCAGGAATTGAACCTCCGATTGCCTGACCGCATTTACGGGTAAATGAGAATAGTGAATAGGTGAGCCCTTCAATTCGCACGCCGGTCAGGTATTCACCGTATTCTACGGTATCAGCTTCCAGCGCCCACATCACGGTCATGGTAACGCCCTGACCAATTGAAGCGATGGCCAACGCAACCAACGCCACCGGCAGTGACCAGACGGAAACCCAGAAGAACAGCAGATAACCGCAGGTTCCCAGCAAAGCGCCAATCAGGAAGGTATTCTTTTTACCGATCCTCGCGACCATCCCCGGCACCAGCGGTGCCGATGCCACAGTACCAACCAGGTTTTGCACCAGTACCAGCACAGTGAACAGCCCGGTATCATTTAACACATAGCGCACGTAGAACAACGACGAGGTGCTGACCGCAAAGGTCGAAATCAGCACACACAGCGCACCGATGCACAACATAAACAGCGGGCGATTCCGTTTCAGGGTTTGCAGACTGATATTCAATGACGGCTGCGCAACGATACGTACCACATTCTCACGCGTCGATTTGAAGCAGATGAAGTAAAGCACCATTCCGGCAATCGCCAGCACAATTGTCCAGAAATGGTATACCGACACCATCTCTTCCGGGCTGGAGTTCTTAATGCTCGGTCCTATCAGAAATGCCAGGCAGACAAAGGTCAATGAAGCGGCAATCCCACGAGCCGCGCCCAGACGGGCGCGGGATTGTGGTTGTTGGGTCATCGCGGTAGCAAGTGAACCATAAGGAATATTCACCAGGCTGTAGCAAAGCCCGAGGCCCATGTAGGTCAAATATGCATACACCACTTTGCTACCATGGCTCCAGTCGGTCGGCACCCAGAATACCAGCACGCTGAAGATCATTAACGGCGCAGTACCGAAGAGTAAAAACGGGCGGAATTTTCCCCAGCGGGTATTCACACTGTCCACCACTCGTCCGGCAAAGACGTCGGCGAAGGCATCGAATACCCGCACCAGTAACAGCATGGTGCCCGCCGCAGCGGCACCGACGCCAGCGACGTCGGTGTAGTAACTCAACAGGAAGAGCGCCCCCATTGCGAAGGCGAAGTTATTGGCGACGTCACCGAGGCTGTAGCCGACGATGGTGCGCCAGGAGAGTTGTTGATTCATTGTTTGCCTCCCTGCTGCGGTTTTTCACCGAAGTTCATGCCAGTCCAGCGTTTTTGCAGCAGAAAAGCCGCCGACTTCGGTTTGCGGTCGCGAGTGAAGATCCCTTTCTTGTTACCGCCAACGCGCAATATGCCTTGCGAGGTCGCAAAATCGGCGAAATTCCATACCTGTTCACCGACGACGGCGCTGACGCGATCAAAGACGCGGTGATACATATCCAGCCATGCACACTGATACTCTTCACTCCACATGTCGGTGTACATTGAGTGCAGCCCGGCTAACGTATCCACGCCGTATTCGGTGATGATAATCGGCTGATGCAGTTTCTCCTGCCAGGCCAGAAGTTCTTTTTCCAGTACCTTCTCTGCCGTTTCCAAATCGCCGCTTTGGACATACCATCCGTAATAACGGTTCAGGCACAGCACATCAAAGAGATCGCTGATGGTATCGGTGTGAGCGTCGCAGAACATTACATTGACGCAGGTGATCGGACGCGTCGGGTCGAGTTTACGCGTTGCTTCCGCCAGTGGCGCGAAATATTCCCGTGCACCTTGCGGACGGGTATCCGGTTCGTTGGCAATACTCCACATCACCACGCTTGGGTGGTTTTTGTCACGCGCTATCAGCTCTTTAATCGCCTGTAAGTGCGCTTGCTGAGTTTCCCCGTTGACTGCCTCTTCGCTGTACAGTTCTTTCGGCTTGTTGCCCGCTTCGAAACCAATGCCTAAAGAGAGGTTAAAGCCGACAGCAGCAGTTTCATCAATCACCACGATGCCATGTTCATCTGCCCAGTCGAGCATCTCTTCAGCGTAAGGGTAATGCGAGGTACGGTAGGAGTTGGCCCCAATCCAGTCCATTAATGCGTGGTCGTGCACCATCAGCACGTTATCGAATCCTTTGCCACGCAAGTCCGCATCTTCATGACGACCAAAACCCGTAAAGTAGAACGGTTTGTGGTTAATCAGGAACTGTTCGCCCTTCACTGCCACTGACCGGATGCCGACGCGAAGCGGGTAGATATCACACTCTGTCTGGCTTTTGGCTGTGACGCACAGTTCATAGAGATAACCTTCACCCGGTTGCCAGAGGTGCGGATTCACCACTTGCAAAGTCCCGCTAGTGCCTTGTCCAGTTGCAACCACCTGTTGATCCGCATCACGCAGTTCAACGCTGACATCACCATTGGTCACCACCTGCCAGTCAACAGACGCGTGGTTACAGTCTTGCGCGACATGCGTCACCACGGTGATATCGTCCACCCAGGTGTTCGGCGTGGTGTAGAGCATTACGCTGCGATGGATCCCGGCATAGTTAAAGAAATCATGGAAGTAAGACTGCTTTTTCTTGCCGTTTTCGTCGGTAATCACCATTCCCGGCGGGATAGTCTGCCAGTTCAGTTCGTTGTTCACACAAACGGTGATACGTACACTTTTCCCGGCAATAACATACGGCGTGACATCGGCTTCAAATGGCGTATAGCCGCCCTGATGCTCCATCACTTCCTGATTATTGACCCACACTTTGCCGTAATGAGTGACCGCATCGAAACGCAGCACGATACGCTGGCCTGCCCAACCTTTCGGTATAAAGACTTCGCGCTGATACCAGACGTTGCCCGCATAATTACGAATATCTGCATCGGCGAACTGATCGTTAAAACTGCCTGGCACAGCAATTGCCCGGCTTTCTTGTAACGCGCTTTCCCACCAACGCTGATCAATTCCACAGTTTTCGCGATCCAGACTGAATGCCCACAGGCCGTCGAGTTTTTTGATTTCACGGGTTGGGGTTTCTACAGGACGTAACATAAGGGACTCCTCATTAAGATAATAATACTGGTCAACCTTTAATCTGATTAGTTAACCAATTCTGTGTTGCACACAGTTATCTGTGAGAAACCCATGGAAGAGAAATGGAAATAAAAAGAACTGACACCGCGATCAAAAAACCAAAAACTGCAATACCCACAGCGTGATATAGATCGCATTAATCTTTAAAACAGCGTTGACAGAAGCCATAAAATAAGCAACCGAACGTTCGTTCGAGCGTATTGGGAACGATAAACTCTCATGACATATGGCTACAGTGAATATTTTGGGGGGAATTCTCCGAAGCCGGGAAGGATAATTTTTGCACAGAGAAATTACGATATGAAACGCGGGCACAGTTATCACCAGCCCGCCGAAAAAGAGAGAGAATCAGGATGCGGTTAAGATACCGCCAATCATCGCGCGTAATCCCTGAGCAAACGACGCTTCACGCGCCAGGTCTTCCGCTTCGATATCGGCCAGTACACCGTAGGTCAGATCCAGCAGTAAACGTGAAGTCATTGCCGTGTTGATGTCTGGGCTTATCTCGCCTTTTTGCTGGGCATCACGCATCCGCTGGGCAACAAATTCCGTGATCGTCATATGCTTATTTTTAAGCATGGCGGCGACCTGTGGGTTACGCATCCCTTCCGCCATAATTTCAACCACCAGCGCCCGTTGTCCAAAGGCTTCATGGGTGAGAGAGACAATGGACTCGACCATATAGTCAACGAAATGAATCCCTTCAATCGGTTCCCGGAAACGGGCCAGCGCCCTCTCCTGGTCCTGTAAGATAATCGCCTGAATCAAGGCTTCTTTGGAGATGAAATGGTGATAGAGCGTCCCGGGACTAATGGCGCAAGATTTACAGATGGCTTTCATCGAGGCACTGTGAAATCCATTTTCTGAAAAAATCTCTCTGGCAGCATTGAGGATCCGGGTCCGTGTCGGTTGTGCTTCAGTCTGCATGTTATCCATCATTAAACCATTATAGTTAGCGTGAATAACTAGTTTACCGCGTTGTCAGGTGAGCGCCTATCATTGCTGTTGAATAGTGCGAAGGCACACTCTATTCGTATACTTTTCACTCTGAAATTGGTTAACCAATAGCCGTGATTTGGCTGCCAGTTATTTAGCAGAGACGTTGATGAGTTTATCCCGGTAAACAACACGCACGGTTGTTTACCGGTCCGTTAGTGTATTAATTGAGCTCCTGTACCCCACCACCGGAGACGGTGAGAATTTGTCCGCTTACCCAGCTCGCAGCAGGCGAGCAAAGGAACAGCGCTGCGTTAGCAATATCTTGCGGTTGGCCCAGACGTCTGATCGGCGTGTGCTGTAACATTTTTTGTTCAATTTCTGGTGTAATAACGGATTTCAGGGCATCGGTTAATATTGCCCCCGGCGCAATGCCATTTACCCGAATATTTTTTTCACCCAGGTCAAACGCCATATTTCTGACCAGATGACTGGCCGCAGCTTTAGATGATGCATAGGAAGTCATGTTTATATTTTTATTTTCTGCCGCCATAGAAGTGATGGTCAGAATAACGCCACCGCCATTTTTTTCCATTTCTGGCGCAACAAGTTGTGACAGATGGAAAAAAGAAAACACATTCAGTTCATAAGCACGGCGAAAATCCGCCATTGGCATATCAAACGGTTTAGGTCCACCGCCACCGGCGTTGTTAACCAGAATATCAACTTTACCCAGCTTACTGATAGCAAAGTCTGCCAGTGCAGAGAGTTCCTGTTCGGAAGTAATATCACAACGGCAGGCAAATGCCTGACCACCCAGTTGTTGAATTTCGTCTACAACATGGTTAGCTGCGTCGGCGTTAATATCACTGACCACCACAGATGCGCCAGCTGTCGCGAATGTAATGGCGATTTCTTTACCAATACCTGCACCCGCACCTGTGATGATGGCGCATTTTCCGTCGAGTCTCAGGTTGTCAGAATTAAACACATAAACCTCCTGTGAACTTCAGTAAAAATAAAAGGCACCGCCTGTGTGCCACATTTTTTATCATTAACCTTGAGGAAAGGACACTACCAGGTATAGCAGATAAAGAGAGGATTATTTCGCTGCAATGAGCCGGGCGGGAATAATAAGATTGCGTGAATGCGTCTCTTCATGGGTGATTTTTTGCATCATGCGATCCGCAAGTGTGATACCAAGTTCCCGCGCTGGCGTGCTGGCCCAGGTAACAGGTATATCATCAAGTGTGGTTGGTGTCGCATCGGTAAATGCCGCCAGCGAAACCTGTTGCTCAAAGTAACGATCGACTCCGCTTTCCCCGCTTTGCCGCCCTGCTTTGAGCAAACCAAACCATGCCCCCATCGCAATAGTTTCGTTATAGCAAACCACGGCACTGATGGTCGGGTTATGACGTAAAAGCTCCGTGATAGCTTCCGCGGCTTGCTTCTGGCTGGAAGTGCACTCCAACACCCAATCGCTATGAAACGGCAGGCCAAATTTTAGTAGAGTTGCACAATAGCCCCCAACCCGTTCTGCACGGGTTAATGAGGAACTTTGCCCTCCCAGCCAGGCGATCCGCTGATGCCCATTGCGAATGAGATGCTCCGTCAACAACTGTGCAGCCTGCCTGTTGTCCGGGCGAACCGTATCAACATCATCAAGATAACTGGCACGGGAAGCGAAAATCACCGGGATAGCTTTTTCTTCTGCCATCCGTCGCAGGTCATCGCTACTTCCTGCAGCTCCGGCAATTACCACACCATCGACACCCTGATTCAGTAACAGTGAAAACCGCTGTGCCAGCTGCTCACCGTCTTTACCGCCGTGAAGCAAAAAAACCATCCGTCCCTGCGCTTCCAGAGCTTCCGTCAATCCGGCCGTCAATTCGGCGTAAAACGGCGCAGATAAATCACGGACGATCAAACCAATGACGCCGCTTTGCCCGCCGCGCAGCGCCGACGCCTGGCGATTGCGCACAAATCCCAGCTCTTCAATGGCGGCGTTAACGCGTTCTCCTGTGGCGGTAGAGATTCGCCCTTTGCCACTAAGCACCAGCGAAACGGTACTTACCGACACGCCCGCAGCCAGCGCAACATCATGAATGGTTATTTTTTTGGCGGTAGCCATGCAGATGACCTACTCCCTGATTATGTGACAGATAAAACGTTTTACCTTTTATTTATCTTATACCCGCTATTATCGTTGCGTAATGTGATTTATGCCTCACTAAAATTTGATAAAACGTTTTATCTTCTCGCGCAATTTACTGAATCCAGATTGTTCTCTACGAGGAGTCGTTTTATGACGGCGAAAACAGCACCGAAAGTCACGCTGTGGGAGTTCTTCCAGCAGTTAGGCAAAACCTTCATGTTACCCGTGGCATTATTGTCGTTCTGCGGCATTATGCTCGGCATTGGTAGTTCTCTTAGCAGCCATGATGTCATAACCCTGATCCCGGTCCTGGGCAACCCCGTGTTGCAGGCTATCTTTACCTGGAGACTATTAAGTCTTTTAACGAAGTGGCTTGATGTTGGATTTAAGTGCGGTAAGTTCTGCTATGTTGCCGCGATACGATTTGTCATGTGCAATGAACTAACGTCGTTTCGCGGTAACTTTATGCCCCACCCATGCCCCATCACACCACCCTGTCGTCTTCGATCGCACTGTTGATGAAAAACGTCACTCGCCCCATGACTTCGACCTCTTCCGCTGCAGACCCCTCCATTGTCTCGCCGTCATCGAAAATAAGTGACTTGCCCATGACCCGAGCGAACTGGGTACGACCACCACTGAGGATCAGCAACACCTGGCCCTGCACCAGTCGACTAACCGGTTCGATTACTGCAAAGCCTGATGAAGTTTCGAGAATGCGGCTGTCGATGCCAATGCCGCAAATGGTTTCAGGGCAGAGCCTGCGCTCTACATAGTCGGTAGCCGGTGAAGGGAACCCCATTACACGACCCTCCCCATGTTGCGCATCATCCAGAGACGGTTCTGGCTGTTGTCCGGCGTCTTATCGACGAAGAACTCCTGGTAGCGCTCTATCCATTCATTGGCGTCGTCCGGCGTGAAATGCCAGTTCCTGGCACGCAACTCACGGATGAAGTCATCTGTGCGTAAGCACCGGTAGCCCTTGGGGTTTAGCTGTATTGCGGCCACAAATGCGACGTGAATGTCGGAACGGCGGGGCATGATCCGCACTCCTTATTACTGTTTTTATATACAGTAGTTTTAAAGGAGGTGCAGATCAAGCGCGGAGTTGTGATTGCTGAACTAAATTCGGTACTCTTCCGGGATCTTTTCGTATGAGTCAGACCTGGACCAGACGATGTTTTCTTTGATTTTCTTCGCAGGGATTCCGGCATAGATGCAGTTCCCATCTACAACTTTAGAAACGATGGAGCCTTGACCTATTACGCTACCTGAATGAATCGTGCTTCCCTTGTTAACTCTTGAAGAATTGCCAAGCCAAACATGATCGCCAATAAGCACATCAGAAGGTTGATTGATACATTCTTTTGTCGATGCGTCGAAAATTCCATGGCCGTCACTAGTTCTTATCATGACGCCATTTGAAATCATGCAATCATTACCAATATAGATTACTTTACCATGTCCGTTTAATGCCGCGCCGCTTTCCCAGGTAGTCCCTTCTCCAATGATAACTACTGAATTATCTCTTTTAGCTACAATGGTCAATCCAGATAGATGGCAGTTATCACCAATTGAAATAAAGCAACCATTCCCGCCAGCCTGAATAACACAGCGATTTAACGTTACATTTTTCCCTATAATTACTGTGCACTCACCATCTGCTGTTATTTTCACTATCGGCCCAATAGTTTTAAGGCCTTCACCAGTATAGATTTTACCGCCTCTTCCTGTTGATATTTTAACATCACAACCTACAGACGGTTCTGGAGATATTTCTTCTGGAACAGGAAAGCGTATATGCTCGGCTACAGGGCTTAATGATTTAATTCTCTCTTTAACACCTGCAATAAAATTATCTATCATTCTTCTTCCTGAGGCATGATTTAATGAGTCAAAAGGCTCATTATGTAAGTGTGACCTCATAAAACCAAAATAAGCGGATGTGGTCAAGGGTGGTATCTCGACACCCAATAGAAGGGACATGCTGTGAAAGTTAGACAGCTTCGATTTGACAGGCACACGGCAATCCCTTGCCATTTGTCATCACGACTCGAGAGTCTCCAGTCGTATCGTTAATTCCTTAATGAGGTTTGACAACTGATCGGTTAATGCTTTCTGCCTATCGGCGTTTCTACGCTGTAGAGCCGCCTCTATCACAAGCGCCTCCTCGTATCTAATCCCGTATTTCTCACCGACAACGTAAGACTCAGCTACCAGCTTTTCATGCGCTGGTTCAGTCATTTCCCACAACTCTGGCGAAACCAGCCTGCCCTCGGCATCATAAACGGCTGGCACAACTTCATACTTCGCCGGGACGGATTCATACACAGCGGGAATGGTTTCCTCTGGGTCGTAACAGAAGAAAGCAAACTGGTGAGGATCAAGTCCATGACGGATAAACGCCTCTTGCGCACGCTGAGCAATAATGCCGACATGCCAACGGGCTCCATCGTCTCCTTTAGCCTCTATGCGGTCAATGAACTGGAACTGCACGAAATCGACTTCCGCCCAGGCATCCAGAATTTCATCGGCATAAGGCATTTGCATCAATCGCTCGTCTGATGAAACATCAAAATCAAGAGAGCCACGCGCCAGCATCACTGGTCGCGATTTTTGCCGTTCATCGGAGGTGACTGTAAACGCTGTCTGGGTATAACCGCCCGCCCATGGCAATGTATTTGTGCCTACAGAATATGTGTTGGCGGCGACCGGCTGGAGGTTGCCGGTGATACGCAGCGTAGAAAATACATCACTTACAGTCGAGGCAAAGCGCGCGAGTTCCGTGCCAAGAGCATCATCAGTGGAGCCTGAATAAAGACGAATGCCGTTTTTACTGAATATCGCGGTGGCAGTTAAATCATTGGCACCCTTTATCACGCCAATGCCAGCCTGCCAGCTTGCTGAGCTGGGGCCTGTAACATCAGTGATGGCGTGAAGAGTGCCTCCCATCTGACCGAAAGGATCGGTAACGTTATCCAGGTGCAGGCCTTTGATAATAACCTTCCCGGACCCACTCCCACCGGCAACAACACCCACAGGACAATCTTTCAGGATAACGTTGTTCAGCTTCTGGTATTTTCGGTTCAGGATGAGCGCCCGACCAGTATCCATAACAGTCAGGCCAGTGATTGTACAGGAGTCAGCATCGCCATAAACGCGATCGCTTGGACCTGATGCCGTGCTGGTGTAATACCCGTCATTTGCATGCGCTATCTGGACATTAGCCCCATGGCAATATCGCTCTTCAATCCATACGCCAGCGCCAATTTTGCCGCCGTCGCCATAGCCCACGATATTTGAATAGTTAACATGAGGCGCTTTAATGTGAAGCGTAATTACCCCGGACGGGGTGGCTTTAAAGCGGTTCTGAATTGCCGTGATATTAGAAACGTTGGCCCATGCCCCTGCCGTTCCACGACTGGCTAAATCACCAATAGGGCCCTGCTTAAGACGCACTGCCGCACCGGGCTGACCTTTGTTACCAAAGTCAGACACGAAAACATTGGATACCTGGGGAGCCAGCGACATAACGTCCACACCCGCCCATGGATTAGCAGGCTCATCAAGCTGACCGAAGTTCAGGATAATGGCATTGCTGATCTGGAAAGCGCGGCTAACAGAGCCGTTATCCTTAATGTCGATACCGTCAGCGCCAGTGTTTTCCGACCAGTAACCGTCAATGCTGCAGCCTTTATAGCCCCCGTTCTGTAACCCCATCCCATAGTGAGAACAGTTCTTCACTTTGAGATTTCTGATGTTAAGACCTTCTATGCCTGCCCCAACGATACCTTCAGTCTGTCGGACATAAGATGCCGGCGTGAAATCGCCCTGATAGTTAGCGTCGATACAGATGTTGTGCAGCCCCACTCCGTGGACTTTCGTCACCCCATTTACCAGTGGGGCTTTGGTCCACTGAATAACGGTATAAGCCGAATTAGTGGCGTACGCCTGGATCGTGGTGGAATTCCACCCCTGGCCACACAGGATCACGTTGTCGTAGGGAATACAAAGCGCGGCCACCCGAATAGTGGCGAGATCAGAGCTGTAATCAGACTCATTCATGTGAACCTGATAAAGACTCCGCGGGAAGAGGATCTTCCCACCACCCGCAGCGCTAATCTCTGCGGCCTTTTGCATGATCTTATCGGCGTTAGCTTTGGCTGTTGCTGCTCCAACGGTTCCACTTACTACTCCGAATGACTCGGCTGTGATTTCAATGCCGCCGACCAGGGATGACCCGCCCGGCAGGGCTAACTCCTGACGGAGCGCAGCATCTCCAACGTTGATGAAATGAGCGGAATCATTAACCCATGAAGCAGCATTATTGCCGGTTGTCGTATAAGGAATCGCTGTATCGGCCGTTAATTTATAAAGCTCATTCTGATAGCGAATCAGCTGGTTATAGTCAGTAACGGTCAGAGGACTGGAGGTATAGTCCCCAACAACTTTGTAGCCAGAATTCTGGATGAAATAGTTAAACCGTATTTGCTGACTGAGCAACTGAGATGAGAACGCCTGCTCCATCCCCCAGTAAGTTTTTCTGTCCCTGCCAAAACGGTCCTTCCAGATCGCTTTCGTAATGTCGTTCAGCGCATAGTCAAGATTCTGGGCGTTATCAAAAAGGTCCTTCGGATCCATGGACCCGATCGAATTTTTAGTGGCGTATGTGGTCATGCTCGCTCCGGGCATAAAAAAACCCGCCGTAGCGGGTCAGATAATTTTGATTTGCTGTTAAGCAGCGTCACCGGGGTATGTGGCGTCGTCGTAAGCGTACTTCCCTGGGTGGTACTGGATCGCTGTGACCTGGCTGATACCGTCGTTACCCGGAGATATTTCCCCGACCAGTGCGTCATACGGCACCCGGACTGATGAGCAGAAAAGCAGGCGCGGTGGCTCAATGTACGGGTCGTTCATCGCCCACAGTTCTGGCTCCAGCGCGGCGCTGTACGGTACCGAAATGGTGAAGTCGTCAATGCGTGTCGGCACTACCATTGTCGAAGCCCTGCCATCCTGATGTCGGATAATCACGCGCGGGTTTTCAAACGACCAGTCCGGGGCCTCACTGAGCGTCAAGGTGATTTTGCTGCTGTCATACTTCATATCGGTAATCAGGCAACTCAGCGTCTGGCTGCCGGGGATGTCGTCGGCCAGCACAATGCGATCCATGAACTCGTAGCAGAGCGCATCCATTTCCGTTGAGGTGGTGTGCTGCAGGCGCTGCAGTTGGTAGCCCAGCAGCCGGCGCATGCCGATGCGGTAGGCGCGGTCCTCATTAAGAACGCCGTCCAGTTTGTAATCCTCCACCTTCACTGGCGTCAGATTACCGGGCAAGCGGCACTGAACAGTTTCTTCAGCCCATGTCGTGCCATTGATATAGGTGACATCGACCCCGTCGTAATCATCCTGACTCGGCGCCTTAAACGCGGTCTGCAGTTCCTCGGTGGTTTCCTGCGGGGTGATCATGCCGACCCAGGGTTTAATCCCTTCCCTGCCGGCAGACGCCAGCCCGTCAGACAGAAGGAAATATCCCATCCCTGCGTTGGTGATCTTCTGCAGCACCTCGAGGGCTGATTTACTCTCACCGCTCGCCCAGTCGAACTTCTCCCCGCGGGGCGTCCAGTAGGTTTGCTCCAGCGCATCAATTGCCGCCGAGTCAATCTGGCTGGCCGCGAACCCCAGCGACTCCAGCACATGGTATAGCGCACCGCTGATGCTCCGCGCTGTTCTGCCGCCGCTGTAAATCCGGGTTGGTGTGACGCTAATCCGACGATCGGACATGGCCGCCAGGCGGTTCCCTGTGCGCACGGTCAGTGCCATGGTGGTGACACCATCGTACTTCGTTGGGCGCTTGCTGAGCCGGGAGCGCAGCGCCTGCCAGAAAACCTGGTCGCGTGTGCTGCCACCCTTAACTGGTTCGGTGCGGCGCATCCGTATCTCATATTGCCCGGGTGACACGTTGTAGCGATGCGTAAACCCGATCTGGTTTTCAGTGCTGCGCGAATAGAACGGAGACTGCTGCTGCCAGGTGGTGGTGCCGACCTTGCGATACTGGATCACCAGGCGTACCGGCATGGAGCGCTTGTTTCCTTTATCGGTATAACGCACCAGGCCGCTCTGGAAGTTGATGTTCACCTCGAATGCGTCCAGCGTTTCCCCGTCCGGGCAGGCCAGGAACGGGCCAACCCATTCGTAATCGTCGCTGACACCCGTTACGGTCGCATCCAACAGCGTGCGCTCAGTGAATCCAGGCCACGATGGATCCGGCGTGGTGATGGTCTCACCGCCCGGCCCAGTGGTGACCGTAAGCCGCTCCACGGTTACCGTCTGACTGTCCACATCGGTGATACGGAACTGATTGCCAGACAATCCCAGAGAGAATCGCTGAATACCCTCCAGCAGTCCGGTGAATGGCGTACCAGTGGCGCTGTTATAGGCTAGGGCGATGTGCGCCCTTACCTCCGCCGTGCCGCCCGTAGATTTCACGCCAGCCGTATTGACCGGAGCATCACCGAACACAGCAACGGGCAACGGGCTGTTCGTAATGGACCCGCCAGCATATGGGCTACTGGCCTCGACAATCTCCAGCCGCCCACTGTTATCGCGCGCGACCAGGCCGGAACCAGAGAGTTGAGAGGTGATCGAAGAAACCAGGCCTGACATGGTGACATAGTTGGTCACCAGCGATACCGGGTAAGTCGTGCCCTGCCAGCTGATGCTGAACGTCACAGGCGTGCTGCTGAAATCGTAGGTCGTCGGCGCGGCGTTAGCGGTGATGCTGGCGGCGCTACCGCCCACACCCGGCACCGGCGGAACTCCCGGGGCATAGCTGGCGATCACCAGGTCGTAGTCGTTGCCGTTATAGTTGAGAGACACCGCCATTCCGACCACCGGTGCCAGCTCCTCTACCCCGCCATAAATCACGCTGTAACCGCCGGACGACACGACCGTATAAGAGTTTGGGGCCAGCACGGTTATCACCGTTCCGACAGTCCACGACGGCGGGATTTCCTCATCCCCAGACGACGATACGTCAACCAGCGTGATGGAGTTCCCCGACACAACCAGCGCATCAGCGATAATACTGACCGTCTCCGGGCCGCTTGATCCCAGATCCAGCCCGGCGGTACCGGAGCCGGTATTGCCGACCTCTGGTGAGTTGAACCAGTTTTCGGTACGGGTATCGCCTGATACCGTGGCACCAGGCGGATAGAGGGTGTAGCGCACGTCGGTACCGAACGCGGAGATCGGCGTATTGCCTATCTTAATGTCGGACTGGTTAATCACCATGTCGCCGACACCCACACACAGGAACATGCTGGTTTCCATGCTGGTCTCGTTGACGAAACGGCTCACCGGCTGCACAACGTAATCAGGCCAGACGCGATATTTTCCGAAGATTTCCCGGATGGGGTCACCCAGTTTTGCCGCGTTCGCTTTGGCCGGGTTGAGGTCAATCTGGTCACCGCTGGCCGCCTGGGAGCCGCCACCGCCAGCCTGAGACATTGTGCTCATCATGTAGATGCTGTACGCAGCAGAGGCGACGGCTACGCTGACGGCAACCCACAGCGCGATTTCCGCACCGGTACCGTATGGTACCGGAAACATCCTGACGTCTGTTTCTCGCTTGATAACGCACAGTGGCCACTCTGCCGGCGGGACCGGGACTCCGTCGATTTCAACCGCAACCGGGTGCTGCCGATCCGGTGCCCAGTCCTTCACGTTCAGCGCAAACCAGGCGCTGAGGGTCATCGTTTCGTGCTCGTGCGTCTCCAGCGGTTCGCCCTGCAGCCGGGATGGATAGATTCGGATCGTCACTGGTAATACTCCACGCGAACAAAGCGGCGCGCAAACCGCGCCAGCGGCAGAAAAGTTACATTGGTGCGGGGATTGCACTCTGCGGCACGCAGCTGGCCGTCAATCTCGACCACGATGGCAACGTGTGTCACCACTGAACCGGAATAACAGGCGATACCCGCGCCCGGGACCGGTTCACATCGAGTCAGGCCAGCCATCAGCCCGCGCGCCTCCCGGTCGAGACCGTTATCATCCTTCGTGACTCCGGCGAAATCAGGCCACGGAGCCAGACCCAGATCGCGCCTGATTTCGTTGACGATGCCAAAGCAGTCCAGCGCGGGGTAAGCGCGCCCGCCCTTCTGCCACTCGACAGAACGGTATTTATCTGGATTGAACATGGTGATTTCCTACTGGAGGTAGCGGAGGCCCGGGAAGACAGGAAGCGTGTAACGGTAGCGCGGCCATGCAGTATCGAGAATATTGAGGAAACCGGCTTTAATCTGCACCTCAGTCGCTTTCCAGTACCCGTCTTTAATCTGGAAAACCAGAGGCGGTGCCGAAGGGAAACTCAAATCGGTTGAGATGTACTGCCGCATTATCAGCGTGCCGCTATTGAGGTTAGCCAGGGCGTTGCGTATTGCAGTGGAAACGATGCCGTCAATGTTGCTGATGACGAACTGTAGATCCTGTGTGCCATCCTTATTTCTGGCTGGCAGCGCGACGGCCATGGCAGCGGCTTCGAATTTCACCGATGTGCCAGTTTCCGTTACAGCAGTGATATCCTCGAAGTTCTCAACCAGCCAGTAAGTCTGGCCGCCGACGGCAATCTGCAGCGTGTTGAAGAGGATCTCACTGCCTCCGCTGGCATACAGCCTGTTGAGTGTTGGGCTTGTCATGCTTCCGGCCACTCCTTGTTGAGCGCGTAATCAATAATGCTCTGCCCGACGATGAACTCAGGGAAATTACCCCAGCCAGGTGGCAGGATTGGACGCTCCCACAACTCAAGGATTGCCGTGTATTTCCAGAACCCCAGGGCATACAGTACCGGACCTTCGTAGATATCCTTGAACCGGCAGACGTAGTCACCGACACCCATCGGAGTACGCATGCGCATGTTGAACCACGCTGCACCGTCAGTAATCACGTCCCTGAACCACACCTCAAACAGCTGCGCCTGGGCATCGTTAAACACCCACGAAACAGATGCCTCAGTCGGAACCGAGGTGTATTTGCGACGCTGGCGCGTGCGGCCGGATGTCATGGTGGAACGCTGCAGGGAGCTGACCGGGGTGAATCCATGCCCGGGGCGCTGGGGCATTGGCAGGTACTCATGGGGGTAATTGATGTCGGTTTGCTTACCCATTAACCGATCCTCCTTTTAGCGGTCCAGCCGCTTTGCAGACCTTTAGAGACGTTTCCTTTCCCTGAGGCAAGGTCCCCGCTTATTTGCTGGTATACCTGCTTACCACCGCGAGCCACTGCCGCTTCTACCAGGGCAATGGTTTTTTCATCCGGATTACCGTTGATCTGGATAGTTGGGCTGTAATTGAACCCGCCGCCACCACCGCCAATATCCCGGTTACTGATGACGCGACCGTTATCGCCGGGGATCATGTACTGGCTGCCATTGCTGGCTTTGAAAATCTCAGGTTTGCCACCTTCGCCCACGCGGTACATGGAACTGGCAGATACCGGGCCGCCGTGTTCGCGGGCACCGGCGACAGCTAACCCCTTAGCGGAAAGAAGAGAAGCGGCGTAAGCCGATTCACCAACAGCAGCGGCGCTGCCGTACGTGGCGATCGACGCACTCATTGCTGCAGGCGCCCAGGCTGATGCGGCAGCTGTTGCCTGGGCCATGGTGGAAGCCAGAGAAGCCGCCGTCGCTGCCTGCCCCATCACCTGGTTTTTAACCCACTGCATGCCCATCTCTACGAGACTGCTGATCACGCTGTTGATGATGGTCGAGCCGACGTTAGCCATTGCTTCCTGCAGGCTCTGGGTGCCGTCAATAAGTCCGGTGAGTGCGTTGGTTGCCCCGCTCTGCAGGCCTTCCAGCGAGGTAGCCAGCAGTTCATTGCCAGTGCTCTGATTACGATAGATTTCCCACTGGGCGGCGATACGCGCCTGCTCGTATTCAGTATCAGCTGCAGCTCGTAGCGCCAGCGCATTCTGATGGGTTAACACGCCCTGCTGCTCGTACTGCTGGATCAGTGCGAGTTTGCGCGCGTTCTCGTTTGCCAGTTGCTGCACCGGGTCAACAGTGCCAGCCGCTTCCTGCTGGGGCGTAACTGCCTGCTGAGCACGGATTTTGGCGAGGTTATTCTGGTGCGTAGCCTCCAGGCGTTCTGCGGTCTCGTTGTACTGTTCCTGACTTATTTTCTTCGCGGCCAGGGCAGTATTCAGATCCGCAACATCCTGCTTATAGCTGGCGTTTTCGCGCGCTTCCGGCAGGAGTTTTTCGGCAGCTGTTTGGGCTTTAAGCGCATTGGCTGTATCCCATTTTGCTGCAGCATAACGTCCTGCCAGTTCGAGGTCGTTTTGAGTGGCAGCGGAACCCAAAGACTGCTGGGCAGTGAGGATGGCCTGTTCACGGCTCAGTTGTTGGGTCGAGCCGGCGGCCAGTTCAGCCTGCTGTTTGAGGTCTGCCAGCTTCTGGGCAATGGATTCAGACTGCGAAGCACCTTTTTTCTGCTCGGATTGGAGTGTTTTCTGTGCCTGAGTGTTACGGTACGTCGCCGCGGCATCATCTTCCATGCGCTTGGCATGCGGATCATCTTTTGCAAATCCCGCATCCTCTGCTGCGTATTGCGCCTGCAGTCGCGCTCGCTCCTCACCCTGCAATTTTGACAGTGCCAAGTTGCGTTCTGTCTGCTTGATAAGGTTTTTCTGGCCAGCGGTGAGATTGTCCATCTCAAGGTTCATACCGGCCAAGTTGACTTTTGCCATCCCAGCCGCACCAACTAATTCCGTTAGTGGTTTCAAAAACTCGATAATCGCGTTAGTTCCGCTATCTGATGAGCTTTTGGTGTTTTGTAATTCTATGACCAATCTTTGAAGTGCTTCTGTGGATTTGGTCCGCTGCACTTCATCCATTTGCTTTACAAGTTTAAAGGCAGCTTGCTCAGAGATTGCGAACTTACTCGCAACCGAGCCAACGGTATTGCCAATGCTACTCGCTGTAGCCTGAAAGGCCTGTCCAGCGCCATAAGCCTGCTTCATTGCCTCTGTGTAGTCATCAGTGGTGATATTCAGCGAGGCAAGTCGATCACTGAACCCCTTAATTGATGCATAGCCACCTGAAAAAGCGCTGAGAGCTTTATCGCCGAAATCAATTACCGAAGCTGCTGCATCACCAATAGCCTTCGGTATCTTTGAAACAGCTGAATTATATTCAATGATGGCTTGATTGCGGAGAATGGTCGCTGCTTCTGCGTTAGTTTTAGCGAGCATTGCGTACTTATCTGACAGCGCAGCCACACCATTTTGCGAAATAGTAATGACCTTATCCATCGCCTCGGCCGCATCTTTCAGCGCATCCATGGCTGTCTTTCCGCCGTTCAAAGATGTTATTAGTGCCCCTGCTACAACCGTGCTTAGCGCAAGAACAGCACCTACTACCGCACCTCCCGGACCGAAGGCTCCAGCAAGCTGCGATCCCTGCTGAGCAAAAGCCACCAGTGCAGACTGCCCACCCTGAACCTGAACGATAAAGTCCTGCACTTGGTAGCCAGCTTGCTGCATGCTGGTTTTCCAGTTCCCATGCCCTTTTGAACCGGCATCTACACTGGTTTTCATATCGTATAGACGGCCTGTCAGCTCGCCAATTTTCTGCTTTTCTTCATCGGTGGCTTTAGAGCCAGCGCGCAACTGGGCTGCCAGCACTGCAGCGCTGCGAGCACCATTCTCCTGCGCCTCGTCCAGTATTGCCAACTGGTTACCCAATGCCTCAATGATAGATTCAGCGCGATTGAATTCGCTGTTTGCTCCCCCGGTACCGCTGCGAGCTTCTTCCATGGCGCGAGCTATGCCGCTTACATTGGTGTTCAGTTTACGCAGTTGGTTATCCATTGAATTGGCATATCCAGCCAGTTCGTTGAACGCCGATCCAGTATGGGATGTACTCTGGTCCAGGCTATCCATTCCCTTGCCAGATTGTTGAGCGGCTGCATCCAGCTTATCCAGAACATCAATGGCCTGCTTACCAGCAATCAGTAGGGGCTCGATCTCAGCGCTTACCGTATAGACGACGCTGCCAGCATTTTGTTCTTTTGCCATTGCTATCTCCGGGCAATAAAAAACCCCGCCGAGGCGAGGTTTGTTAAGATTTCTTCCTGCTTATTCTTTGCAATTCTTATTGTAAAGAATGTCGTATTTGACCATTTCAGTATCAGAAAGCAGTGCGGCTATGTCACCAACATATGAAATATCTTCTGACTTAATAACATGACCTCTAACTTTAAAGTTAAAGGTCTTATCATCACGCTTCATGCTTCCATCTCCGCAAACCCATCCACTTATTACCTTGCTTGAGTTTTGCTGATCTGGTTTGAATACGAGGCGCTGATATTCGAAGGGTGGATGATCACCCTCACTCATAGATGATTTGAACATTGTTATAGCTGTATCGGCCCCGTTAGCTACACTTCCTTTTCCGCCATCATCGCAACCAGAAATTAAAAACAGCAAAGATAAGCACATTGCACCCGTTTTCACATCAACACCCCACGCTGTTTATGAATGGAAATTTCATTCATATGTTCAATAACTTTTAGACCGAACTCAGTTATCACATATGGCTTTGATAAAATATCAATCATGTGCGAGAGATGTTTATATGGGTCTTTTAGTATCTCGTCGTTTGGGTGGTTTTTAGCATTGAAATGTGCGACCCCTATTAGGCCAAAAAGTAGTTCTTCGAGAGTAATTGATCTTGTCACACCATCGTAAGTAACCGTATTTCCGCCAGTGGTTGCTTCCAGGTGGCGCAGGTATGCTCTGGCCACCTCTTCACTCAAACGCTGCAGTTGCTCTTGTTCGCTCATAGATATTCCCTTACTTGTAGGAGGATTGAGTGACAAGTTTTTTACCATCAGGCCCTGAACATGAAACCATGATCACGCCGTCATTGGTCCAAATTTTAACAATGTAAAGGATGCCGGTGTTGACAACTTCTTGTGCCGGATAATTGCCAGCTACTTGGTTATAAACGCCGTAGGTGTCTTGCTTACACCTCTCAAATGACACTGACTCAACGCTCTTAGTAACTGGCGATTCCTGTTCTGGGTAACTCCCAGATGCAGCCATTGAGTTGAGTTGTTCTTTTGTGTACGTATTTGACGCAGAAGCCCCCAAAGAAACCACTGCAAGCAATGCCAAAGCTAACTTCTTCATATCCCTATTCCCGATTGGTAAAAATGGAAACATCCTACCCAGGAATAGCACAGGCGCAACGGCAACTGCTGATTTATTGATCTCAAGAGGTGCCCGGAGTGAATGCCGATTACTTCTGATTCGCCTGCGCCCGGCGTGCCGCCTGCTTTTTCAGGTAGTCATCAGCAACCGCGTCGTACTCTTCGCGGGTGAAGCCCTTCTGATCGGGGTATTTCTGCGCCAGCATCAGCTGAAACTCAGTCATTGTCAGCGCCGCAGCCTCTTCCCGGCTCATGCCGAAGTGGCTACGCGCCGCGCTGATGTAGTCGAAGACCTTAAACTCGTTCGTCGTTTCACCTGACTCATGCCGCTGCAGGCGGCGCACACTGGCCTTACCTACGACGCCATGCTGCATAAGGTGCTGAGCCAGCACGATGATGTCGTTTCTCGGCATCTGCCCGGGCCGGTAAACAACGTACCGGCTCCACCCTTTCCACTCACCTATCATCGGGGTAAGATCGTCATCACAGCAGGCCTGCATGATGTGCATACTCAGCGATAGCAGCCGTTCTGCGATGCGATTCATGGATGGCGACAGCCAGTCCGGAAAGCGGCCAAGCGTATCAGTACAGAACTGGATGACGGCAGCAACATCGCTACCGTGCACCGTGGCATACGCCTGAACAATCTCCGCTGGATTGCCGATCCGCGTCATAGCCATCAGTGATGGTCTCAGCAGGTAGTCTTTTCCTCCTTCACGGCCATCACTGACAGAAAACTCGCCAATGTCGATTAGTGCATTCATTTTCCTTCCCGGGTAACGAGCATTATCAAGGGCAGCCGAGGCCACCCTTTGGAATGTCCGTTAGGTAACGGTAACCGTATGCACGGCCACAAAGTTTCCATCTTCGGTGTTGATGATGATCTGCGCGCTGCCGGCGGCGACGCGGTTCACCGTGACGGTGGTACCGGAGGCAGTGGCAGTGGCTTTGGTTGGATCGGTTGATGCTACGGTGAAGTCTTTGTTGGTTGCGCCAGTCGGGGCGATATTCACCGTAAAGGTGCTGGTACCGCCTGCCGCGCCGGTGCTGGTAGCAGGGGTTACCGTTACGCCGGTCACCGCCACCGCTGTCACTTCGTTAACCTCGATGGTGCTGGCATCGCCCACTTTGAACTCGGTAGAGAACGTGACGATATCGTTGGTACCGCCGTCAGAACTCAGCGCCGTGATGTTCATGTAGCCGATAAATTCTACCGGGCCGTAGTCCATACGCACCCAGATACCGGGCTGGCGCTTGGCCTTCAGCTCGTCAGCGAAATACTTGATGAATTTGCCAACACCGTACTGATCCAGCTTATCCTTCTTGCGGACCTCACCCTCGAAGCTCAGGGTAAAATCACTGTTGGTGATGATGGTTTCGACATAGCCACCGCCGTCATCCGCATCTGAGGTTACCGAGTTCGGGTTAAAGTCGAAGCCTTTCGACGTACCGGCCGCCAGCGCCTTCCACTCAGCTTCGAGTGGTTTGACGTCCGGGCAACCATCGGCGACTTCCAGTACGACTGCACCACCGAACAGGCGTTCGTTCGAGTTCTGGCAATTAGCCATAGAAACTTCCTCTTTGACGTATAAAAAAGAAAACCCGCCGGAGCGGGTCTATTTGGTTGGTATGGCTATTCGCCGTAGGTGCAGGCGAACTGGAGGCGAAAGACTATCCGACCTTCTGCCGTGAGCACCGGCGCAGGGATTGCGCCCATGTTCTGGATGTAGCCGACACACTCATCAGCCATAGGGTTGGCCTGGACGTAATCGACGATGCGCTGCACGGCATCGGCGGCGTCGCCGCGCTTATCCTTCGCACCGATCACATCAACGAGGACGTGATGTTCAGATCCAAGGTCGTGACGGATGTTCGAACCACCGTTTGGCCGGAATACCATCACGGCCTGGGTCAAATCCTCCGGGTCGTCGTACATCAACTTTTGCACCGTAAATCCGGCTGTCAGGCCAGCATCACCGAACATGTTGCGCACCCGCTCATGCATCATGGGTGTCATAGCGAAAGCTCCTTGCGCATCACTGCATCGATAGCATCGCGCTCTTCGTTTGCTCCTTTGGTCAGGAACTGAGGTTCACCGTGCGGATCCCAGTAGTTCCCCGTCCCGGTGCCGCCGCCAAACTCCTGCCCTGATCGAGTGGTGCCGAAGTGCGCACGCGGCTGGCCTTTCAACTTGCCGGACGCCTCGTGCACATACGCCGCATAGTTGGCCGAATAGCCGACGCGCCCGGTAATAATCACGCCACTCGCATCAATTTCCCGGAACTGGCTGTTCACCAGCGTAGAGGTATCGATGGGGGTGTAATAAGCAGCCCGGGCACCAATAAGAATCAACGCTGACTGGATGGCGCGGACTGCTTTCCGGCCCTGAACGTCGTTAATGATGTCATTCAGATGCTTTTTCGCCTGGCTGATGCCCTTCACTTTGATGCCCATAGCTACACCCCCGTCAGGATGGCGAAATCATCCGCCACTCGCTCGAACGTGTCGGCATAGCGGATGACCTGCCGCACCTCGTCAGCGCCAGCAGCAACCGGGTCGGCTTCAGTGGATTCACCAATCAGCAGGTAATCACCGGCGTCGGCCAGCGCGTACTCCGTCCAGACGGTATTTTTCACGACGATTTCAGCGCCCAGGTTTCCGATGCGCTTTGACAGCCCTCCCTCATAATCGACCATGATGACGACGGGCGCGTCATAGCCGTTTATGGGATCGCCGTTCTCGTCCCTGCCGCCTGCACCCTTGCGCCAGATGGTGGCTTTGGCGGTGTATGACCAGTTAGCCGTTGCTGACATCATCCCTCCCTCCAGCGCAGTACCACCGCGCCAGTCGCCCGAATCCGCGGGCAGTTAATGAACCACTCGCCGTCCGATTTCACGTAGCCGGTAGTCTCCCGCCCGGCATCGGTCAACACCCAGACGCGGGTGAATGGGCGCGGCTGCCGGACGCTAACAGGTGTCCAGGTCATCCGCAGCCCCCGACGACCATGAACATTCCGACGCTATTACCAGCGCTGATTGGCAGCTCCCCAGTGCAGCCGCTGGTATCGAGGCGGCCCAGTGAATCGCGTAACCAGGTGATGCTGTCGTCGCCGTACTCAAACGAGCGTGACGCGCCAGACGGCGCACCCTGCGATTTGATGCGGCGCGCGCCGGACGACGTAGCCATCAGCGCGGCGGCGTACATCAGGATCAGCTTCGCGGTGCAGTCGTCATACCCGGCCCCGTCGAGGCACGGGATGATTTTGTTCACCACGCAGAGGATAGGCTCAAGCAGCGCCCCCGGGATGGAGTAACCCAATTCACCGAGGAACGCCTGCACGTCTGCCGCCGTGATTGGGTCAGCCATGGTTATTTCGCCTTCTTCGATTTAGAGGAGGTTTCTGCCTGCTCTGCCTGCTCTGCTTGCTCTGCCTGCTCTGCCTGCTCTGCCTGCTCTGCCTGCTCTGCCTGCTCTGCCTGCTCTGCAGGATTATCACCAGGGGTGGCGACTTCAAGATCCTGCTCATCGACTTCACCGACGACTGACACCCGGCCTGCGAACGCTGGCGGAACGGATGCCGCGATGAACTCGTGACCAACAGGCAGTTGCTGGAATACGCCATCAATCGTGCCCCAGCAGCCCGGTTTTTCGATTCTTAACTTTTGCATGTTCTCTCCTGAAGAGAAGGGGCCGAAGCCCCTTAACCCTGTGCGTTGAACACTTTCGAGCGACCGTTGAAATCGCGCTTAATCTGCAGACCGACCGCACTCCATACCAGAGTGTTGTAGTTGTCGAACGGATTCTGGCGCGGGATCATGAAGGTGCCCACCGGCGCGGCGATACGCGTCTTGATGTACTGCGAATTGCGCACGTACGCGATGAAGTGGTTACCCGTCAGCTTAAAGGTCTGATTCACCGATTCGATGCGGCCGTAGCGCAGGATGTACTCCAGCACGGTGCCTTCTTTGAAGCCGGCAGCGGAGGAATACGGTTTGCTCATGTTGCGCATGATGTCAGGTGACACCCACACCTTCACCTTTTCCTGCACGTAGTTATCGTCCAGGAGCTTCGCGAACGGACCGGTGAAGAACGCGACCATCTCGTCAGGGTTGGCGGTGGTCAGGTCGATATTCAGACCGGACGCGCTCAGATCCACCTGATTGGTGTTGGCGTGGTTGGCGATGCCTGCACCGACGTAGCCCTTCACCTTCACCTTCGCGTCACCAGACAGCATGTAGTCAGCCATGTCTTCACGGATGGCCGCAACGTGCGCTTCCTGGTCGTCGGCCATCGCGTCGAGGTTTTCCGACTGCATGCCGTTCCATTCACGCCATTCACGGCTGTAGCCGGTGTTGAAGATTGGGATCGGGTCGCCTGCTTCGTCGTAGATGACTTTATCCAGCTCTTCCGGCACATGGCCAGTCAGAGTGCGATGCACCTTGCCGGCGTCGCTGGAAACGCGGTACAGAGCGGCGGTTTTGCCGATAGAGATCGGCGTACCAAGCCCCAGCAGGTCATCCAACAGCCCATTACCTTCGTCATTGCGGAAAACACGAGTGGTGATGTTGTCCACTTCGCGCCAGTAGTCTTTGGAGATCAGCGCTGCCTGGTTAACCTCCACCGCGCCGCCGTACTGTGCGGAAATGGTGTTCTGGTTGATGTTGAAGGCCTGGCGCTGCATCAGCAGCTGATTCCACGCCTGCTTAACCTGGTTATATTCGGTAACCAGCTTTTTGTTGAAAACGATCATGCTCATGCGGTTGCTTTCCCTGATTTGCGAACTTTCACGAGCTGCGCTTCCGCGCCGACAGTGATTTTCTCGCGTGAGTAGAAGAGGATGTGGTCAGTGGCCGGAGTGGTCGATTTCGCCAGGGTGCCGTCACCGTTGGAGATCAGGCCTTCGTTCTCCAGCAGGACTTCGCCAGCCTTGACCAGCATGTGGTAATCGACATCGTCTTCGCACATGATGGCGGCGCCCGTGTCACCAGCCGGAACGGTGTCACGAATATCACCACCGCCGATGTAGTTGTGCTGAAGCGCCAGCGGAACGCCGGTACCGCCAGCGGTCGCATGGACTGCAATTTTCCCGGAGCTGTCCAGCATCACCAGAGAGCCAGGCTTAACGGCGGCTGCCATGAGCGCCTCAATGACCTGTGGGTCATTCTTGCGGGCCGGGCCCGCGATTACGGTATGGAAACGAGGAGCGAGTGCCATTATTCAGGTGCCTCCATGGTAAGGATTTCGCTTTGTGCGCCGTTACCCTGGAATGCAGGGTTCAGCCCGGTGCTGGTCTGGCACTGAGAGAACATATCGTTCAGCGCTTCGGGAGCCAGCGAGTTGATCGCCGCTTCAGTCATGAACGGGAACTTGGCTTTCACCGCCTGGCGCTTCTCGGCGGTGTCTTTCTCCGCATTGGCCTGCAGCTGAGTTTCCAGGTGGCTGATTTTGTCGGTCAGTGGTCCGATCGCCATGTTTACCGCTGCGGTGATGGCTTCAGCATTCATAGGAGTGCCCGCCGGATCGCCGCCACCGGCTTTCTTCTGCATCTGCTGGTTGTAGGCATCCCAGACCTGATCGTCGGTCAGCCCCTCGGTTGTTACGCCTGCGGCATTGAGCGCGGCGATCATCTTCTGTTTCATCGGGTTTTGTTCTCCGTTGGTTTTGACTTCGTACTCAGTGGGTTTGCGCACGACTTCGATGGGCTCACCGACCAGCGTTACCGCGTTGTCATCGATGAGGTATTTCTGCTGGAAGAGATGCCGTCCCTCTTCGTAGATGAACTTGTCCGGCCAGACGGTCACCACATAGCGATAAACGTCACTTCCTGACGGCGCGCGGATAGCCTCGCGCAGCATCTGGTAGATTTCGTCGAATGAGGCGTCGGAGTTGTGGGCGAAGAAGAACTTCACCTTGTTCAGCAGGCCGTCTTTGAGACTGTTCGCCGCGTCGATGAGGCTGGCGGTTTCGACCTCGCCCTCCTGCCCATCAGCGTTCACGAACATGCCCACACCCTCTTCAGGCGTCCCGGCACCCGGCTCGTCCAGCAGAATGGCGATGTGGTCGAACTGCATGTTGTGGGCGACCCAGTAGTGTTTCTTCCCCTTCGACTCGCCAGCCTTTTGCTCTTTGTTCAGTAGCAGCCCGGTGGAGACGTGGATCGGTTCGGCGTTATTGCCGGTGATCATGTCGTCGAGTCGCTGAATCAGTCGCTTGCCGTCAGGCTTGGCCTCTGCCACCGCCTTGTTGACGTAAACGTCCATCACCACCTTGTCGCTGGCTTTGCTGACGTTCTGCGCCCATGCCCCGGCGTAGTAATCATTTACCGCCTGCGGGTCGTTGGCGCTGACGTATTTGCCGTTAACCATCGGGTGGCCGATCGGCATTAACTTGCGCTCCATCGTCTGGTAGCTGTTGTTAATCTCCTCCGCCGGGTACAGCCCGCCATTCATCACGATGTCATCGACGATCGGAACCGCACCACGAATGACGTAGTGTTCCTGGCCGTTGATGGTGGTCGTTGAGATGTTGGAGGCGTTGATGGCGAGGGATTTAACATGAATGCTGGACAGCTTCATGTATTGGCCTCATTATGCTGATGACTGTTATTCACTAAAAACAAGGAGTTAAAATGCAATATAAAGTTCTATTCCATGCCTTTATTGAAGGCAAAAAACAAAATCTTGATGCTGTTTTCGAATCACCTAAAGAGCCAAAACTCACCGATAAAGAAGTAATAAAAGCTGTGATGCAGGCCCTTTCTGAGGTTGTTGATGTAGACACGCCAATATTTTCAATTGAGTTCCACATCGAATCTATCGTTCCGCTAGTTTAGCCATCTAAGCTCTGCCACCCCCTTCTCTCGGTGGCGAGCTTTTCTTTCAAACCTTCATTGAATATGCTGCCGTCGTCGTTGAGCAACACCGGGATTTGGCTGCAGTAGCAGTTGTACCGGTTCCCGTTCACGGCGTAGAAGTCGCGCACCTCTTCGGTGGTATAGACCCTGCCGTGACGGCTGGCGTGCCAGCTGCGCGTTGTTGGCTTGAGCGCTGATAGCCACAGTAAGCCAGTATTCAACCCCAGCCGGTCGGCGGCCCAGTCCGTTTCGTTCCACTGCGCCTGCCGCAGCGCGCCGACCTGCTCAGTCTGGGCAATCGCCTTGGCTCTGGACATGCTCACGTCAAGGCGCTTACTGATGACGCTGGCAGTTTCCCTCGGGTTAACCCCGCGCGCCACTGCATCAGTGATGATGCCTGTCAGGTCTGCCCGGGAAGCATCGCTGATCGCCTTCCAGTCGCTGAACGTTGTCAGTCTGGCGGAGGCAATCTGGTTTTGATAACCGGGACTGCTTAAAAGCTGCTGTAGCGTCGTCTGGCTGGCGTAGACCTGCGACTGCTGCGAGAGGTTATTGAAAGCCTCCAGCGTGCCGCGCTGCGCCTCTGCGACGACGTAATCCATCGCCCACAGGTTTTGCTCGCCGTCATCCAGCAGGTGGTCATCGAGAATAGCCTGCACCGCCTCAAGCAGGTCCGCCAGTTCCTGCGCCGACATGTCGTAGATGAACTTACCGGCGTTGACCTGGTAGAGACGCATATCCGCGCCGTGGTCGTGGCACAGGAAATGCCAGTTATGGCTGTTTACCTCACGCTCTCGCCCGGTCAGGCGCTGGTCGAACAGAGCTTTCAGTGCGCGCTTGATGCCGAGATACCGATTCTCGATATCCCGGTACATCGCGGTAACCTGCTTTGCAGAGCGTGTCGGGTCAACCTTGCTGCGAGGAACTATCGGCGGCCCCACCTTTGCCGTCTGTTCTGGTGTCATCGGCCAGTGGATCATCGGTAGTCACCTTATCATCCGGGTTAGGCGGTTCTTTGGGCTTCGGCAGCGGGTCAAGCCCAACAACTTCTCGCAGCTCATTGGCTGTAATTGGCGGCTCACCGCCATAGAAGCCAGTGGTTTTCTGCACAATATCGGCCAACTTAGAAGCGTTCTCGATCTTCTCTTTCTCTCCTGGCGCCAGCAGATCGCTCCATGAGATGGTGACCTCGCCTTTGGTCGGCGGGTCGATAATCCCAAGCGTCCAGAAGCGTTCCAGCAACGCGGTGATCCGGTCCGTAAGGAAGCCATTGCGCCGAGTATTACGGCGGATAGCCCAGTCAGTTTTATCCTCATCGCTCGCCAGCCGACCAGTCTGCTGACCGAACAGGATGGTGAACGGGATTTGCACGGAGGCTGCCAGTTCGTTTGCGGTGACTTCCCACGTTGGCCCCGGGTCGCCTGGCGTAACACTCAGAACGTGCATCTGCCCGGCCTGCATCACGGCGGCAGCATCGGTGCCACGGTTAAGCTTGTTGACCTTGTCGCCCATCGCTTCACCGAGATCGGCATAGCCAGCCTTTTTGGCTTGGTCTGCCAGCGTGTTCATGTCGGTTTCTTTGCTGAATTCGACGGCAATCTGACGGCTGGCGTTCTTCAGGAAGCCCTCAGCGCCACCGCCGGAAATCTTCTCGATATCGAGGCCTTTGTTGAAACCAGCCTCCAGCAGCGGGATGCCGGACAGGACATTGTCGTCTTCAGATCCTTCGCAGAACAGGATAACGCGGCTCGGGTGTACCGGTTCTCCGCGCATCGGCCCGACAAAAGGCTCATCACCAACCGGCTGCTCGTTGAAGTTGAACATCTTCGGCTGGCCGAACGTTTCTGACTGACGGTTATTATCCCATTCGGCGACAGTTAACTGTGGTTCCCATACCGGGATGAGTTTTACCAGCGCTGACTCGCCGAGTCGTTTTACTAAAGCAGTATCGACTTCTTGATCCCAGTTCCGATTGTCTTTCACCTGCAGCAGGAGCGCTGAGTAACGCCCAACCATATTACGGCGATCGGCATCCTTCACCTTCGGCCACCACTTCTTCATGAACTTGGTGACGTTCTTTTCCCAAGTGTTTGTTTTCTCCGCTTCCTGCGCTTCATCACCGTCGACTATGACCGGATAATCCTGCCAGCAACCATCCAGCAGACGATGCACCACAGCGAAGCCAGCGGCGTTGCGGCGGTACATGTTGTAGAAGTCGTTGAAGGTGATCGTGCGCGGGTAGCCAAATTCCTGGTAAAGCGTCGGGCGCTTCGTGTTCCCGCCACCGATACCGATGGCATTCAGGTAATTCGCTCGCCTCATTTCAGTGGCGAGGTTGTTCACAGCCATCTGAAGGCCGTTATCTTGTTCGCTCACTGGCGATGCTCCTTAGAAGAATACTGTGCCGACCTGCTTGCGGTTATTCTTCGCTACTGCGAAATAACGGAAGCTGTCAGCGCCGTGCGATGTGAAGTCATGAAGCGGCTTATCTTTCCAGCAGCCGCGTTTGTCGTCCCACTCCTTGCGGTAGCCCTCAAGGTGAGAGATGCCAACAGCACACTTCTCTTCATCGAATACGCAGGACTTGAGGATTTCACGGACCGACTCAATACCGGTGTCGATACCGGCCTTCGGCACAACACGGAAGTTCATCGAATACATCTGGCCGTCAATCTCGTAACCTTCGCGAGCCAGCTCTTTGCGTGACTTAGCATCAGCGGCAAATTCGCGGTTTTCGATGTCGTGCGGACCCCAGTGCTCGCCGTACTCATAGCCCCTGTCCTTCAGCACCTTCATGTAGTGCCTCAAGCCTTCGCCAGAGTTTTCGTAGTAGTCGATGACGTGGAACTCTTCGCCGACCTCACGAACGAACCATATCGCCGTGGAGTCACCCACACCGATATCCCAGAACGTGTGCACCGGGAGGTGGCAGTTATCCGGTAATTGGCCGATCCGCTTGTTGGTGTAGAGCCAGCGGAACTGTTTGGCGTAGTACGCGCCCTCGACCGACTGCTGGAACGCCTCGGCCGGAATGGTCGGGTATTCGCGCTTCATGTCGTCGCCGAGCGTTTTCTCTTTAGCGTAGTACCAGGCTTTCTGGCGCTCATTGACCACTACGCCGTGCTTCGACTCCATTTCAGCGAAGTACTCAAGCAGGCGTACTGGCAGTGATTCCACAGGGTCGATTGCGTACTGCGGATTCTTCCACCAGGAGAAGAAGAAAAACTTCCAATCGAGGTTGGATAGTTCCTTACCCTGCAGCATGGCCTTCTCAGCCTCAGTGCAGTAGTCATAGAAATACCCAGCACGCCCCTCAGCAGTACTCTCAAGCGTAATTACGCCACCAAGTGGCACAGCTTCGAAGGCACCTGTAACAATCTCCTTGGCCTTCTCTGGATACTTGGCGCATATCTTCCCGAACTCTGATACGTGCAGGCTGTACAGCGTGCCGCCACGGAAAGATGTTGACACCGTTACACTACCGCCTTTCGCGAAGACGTACTCGCTGGTCGTCTCTTTGACGAGAGGGTTGGCCAGCTTGATATCGTCAGGCATTCGCTGATAAGCAAACTGCGTTTTGTTTCGGAATAGCCTTTCTGCATCCGGGAGAGAGTGAGCGATCAGGGCGCATTCTTTTTTGTGGAAGATCGCCAGATCTAGCTGGATGATGCACACCTCTGTGGTAAAACCGAGCTGGCGCGCTTTAAGTATTACGTTGCGGTCGTGCATGCCGTCGAAATACTCCAGTTGCTCCGGAGTCATCTTAAACGTCACACACTTGCCGTTTTTATCTTTGATTTTGTACAGGTGGTTGAGACGCCATAACCTGTTTTTCAGGAGCGCTTTCTGCTTTTCAGTTAACACAGTCACTCCTTACAGGTCTTCATCTCCTATCTCGTCCATGACAGATGCAACTGAGCTTACGGCAAGGCCGCCTGAGTGTTCAACCTTCTGTTTATTCGTGTACGCATCCCCGCACTCTTTGGCGGCCTGCTCCATCAATGAGGCAGCCAGCGCCATATTTCGCATGCTCTCGGCCTTGGTCATCATCCGGTCAAGCGCACGTAGACGATAGGCTTTGTTGGCGATCGGAATGTCGCTTAATTCGGTCTGGAAGCGCTTACGGGTTTCGTGGAATAGCTCTACCCATTTCTGCGCCAGCCCCCTGCCGTTTGCTTTCGTCGGGTCGTGAGATTCGACCTGCTGACGAGTGATGCTCAGGCCAAATTCTTTTTTGACCAACTCAACCACCTGAGATGGGGTATCGAAGCAGGCAAGGGACTGAACGATGAAGGCTTTGACCTCACCTTTCAGTGTCGCCATGGATTACCTGCCTGTCATAATCAGTCATATTGTTAGGCCAGTTTTAGCATGCACGTCCCGCATGACCTGGCTATATCGATGTGAGCCACTTCTGCTGGCGCATTGGCAGCATCAACGAGCTCCTGTATTTCTTTGCTGGCACCGTATCGACGTACAACACCAGTGAATTCTTCAACGTCGTGGCCGCGCAGTGTAAGCACTGGTTGCCCGGTCTCTTTGTTGAACTTAGGCGCTCCGAAATCATCGGTGGCCTGTGCGATGTGGTAAAGCTCATGCTCTACCAGAGCGCAGAACTCGAGGTCGCTGCATTGTGAGCAGTAATCGGCTGCCAGCGTGATGATGAACTTAGGGATGCGCCCAAACCATTCATGCATCTGCTGTTCCATTCTGGCTTTTTGCCAACCACTGGCTCGGAGCATTACCTGCTCGGCTTGGCCAAGGACATACCGCCCTTTCTTCGCGAACGAATCAGACGCCCACATGAAGCAGAGGTTAGCCTCTAACAGGTGCCCATGGTCAGGGTTATGGATTCTGCCGGTATCGCTCAGGATTTGTCGGTTTATCCACTCATGCACTTCGTTAGCAGGTATAAGCCTGGTGTATGGCTGCCAACTCTCGGAGTCGATGAAGTTAACTGGCGGATATGGCCTGCGCTCGTCATCGTTAGCCATGGGTTACTCCGTTATCTCTTTACAGGCTCATTGATGTAAACGGGAAGCCACCACCTGCTTTTGATTTCAACTGACAGTCTGCTCATCGCCATTGGTGTCTTCCTCTGTCGGTACCGGCGTGAACTCCACGCGCTTCACATCGGCCGGAGCGAAGTAAAGCCACTGTCCCGTCTCCGTCGCCAGCGGCACAAAGCCGTTAACCAGCTCTGGCTGACGTCGTGACATCTTGCCCGTGAAGGTTTCGCCTGTTTGAGTGGTTAGCGTGATTTGGTAGATGTCGGACATGAAGACCCTCACAAGCCACTGTTGAAGAAAATGCCATCAGCATGGTGATGGCATTACAATTCAATAATATGGCTGTATTATTTTGCAGTTTTGTATTCAATAAACCCGTCAAAAATCAGACTATCGATGGTCATCATTTTCGTAAGTTTTTCCATAACCTCAGGATTTTCTTGCATATCAACAAGCCATCTCCTCACGCCATTAGCTATATCATTACATAACTCAATAACATCTAATTGCAGAACACCATTAAAAGCATTCATATGTGCATGAAGGTTTTCTCGCGCAGGGGTCGTTATCTTAAACTTCCTTAGCTTCGTTTCATCAACGCCTTCATGCAAACATGCATTCCTTAAACTCCAACAGTCTTCTGCAGTGAATGAGACTACGGGTTTTTGCGCCCTTAAGCTTTGCTTTATTCCTTCAGGCATGCTCTGAACCATTGCAGGGCTGGTGAGACTTAAATAGTCATACATGTTATCAGCGTTATATCTTGGCTTAAGATAGCGATTAAACCAGTCCTTGTACCTCGCGCCATTTCCTTTGATTTTATCCTCTGTCGCGCCACAGATGTCAGGAAGTGATATTGCTATGAATAAAGCACCAAACCAATTCTTTTTAGACAAGCAATCATCTATTCCACTCAGCAACTGTTGCATATATGAGCACCTTATTTTGTTGTAGACAGAGCCTACAATACAACCAGATGCAACTATTAAGAAAACCTTTACTTCAAGCACTGAGTGCTTAGATATTCCTGAAGATAGCCAACCTGCTTCATCACTGTGGCGATTCTTTCTCTGAGGGTGAAATAATCCCGTTCAGCGGAGTCAGTAAGTCGGGGGCCGGAAGCATCGCCCATGCCGCTGGAGCCGGTCGTTCCGTTCGCGGGACAGTTTGCGTTGAGCTGCAGCCGCTTACGGCCAGCAATGACATCGCTATGCAGACGCTCAATGGTTTCTTTCGCATCAGCTAGTTCTCCGGTGTATTTGGCATCCAGTGCAGCGACATCACGCTGGCGGGCCTGCATGTCTTTTATGGTGGTGTTAGCCAGGCTGAGTTTCTCAGTGGCTTTATCGCGCTGGTCTTTATAAGCGATGGCGTTGTCGCGGTAGTGGTTAATCGCCCAGGCCATGGAAACGAGCAGGCAGATAACGACAGCGCAAATGATGGCGGTTAATCTGCTCATCGCTCATCCCTTACGGATTGCTGAACTTTGCCTACCATTTGCGTATGCGAACCTACTTCAGAAATGCCGATACCGCTTATGCCGATGTATTCCTTCCCGGTTTGCTGATCCTGAATGAGGTATACGCCACGCCAGTTATCGTAAGCCAGGGTATCCCTGAACTCTGACATTTTGGTTAATCCACCAGCACGGAGCCCGGGCGGCGGTAAATCCGTAGGCGCTGCCAGCGCGTGCGGAGTATCTCAAGCGTTTCTGGTTTCATGCTGCCTCCTGCTGTTTCAGTGCACGAAGGTCTGCTCTGGCCTTGGCGCGGATGCCATCCAGCGCTTCACGGGTGTATCTGTGGGTTTCGTTGTTGGATTCCAGCGCCAGCACGCGTTCTTCGCCGATCAGCTCAACCAGGGCGGCGCGGTACGCCTCGATGTTTCCGGATTTGTGGACGTTGCAGGCGGAGCACTGAAGCCAGATATTGTCCAGGTTAAAGCGAAGCTGTGGTGCGGCTGCCGTGGTCCGGTAATGCCCGGCATGCCAGGCAAACGCAGTCTTGGTTCCGCAGGAGATACAGCCGTGCCCGGCGGCCAGCAGCATTTCACGCCGCCAGTCGTTGAAGGCACGCTGAGTCATCTGCACCCAGTGGCGGATTGGCTTCAGCTCATTACGACGCGCAGCGCGCCGTTGGCGACCAGCCTTCTCTGCCTCTTTCTGCTCCTTGATGCGCTTAGCAGCGGCTTTCACCTTCTCCTTCTCGCGTTCTTCCATCGCGAGGATTGCGCCGTGCTCCGGGCAGCACCAGCGGATCCGGATGTCGTGGAATTTCGGCACGAAATATTCACCGCATACTTTGCATTTGCGGCGGGATGGTTTACGCATGGTAACCACCTTGAACCTGTACCAGTGTGAGGTTTCCGCAGAACACGGCACCGGTATCGATGTACATCTGGTTGGCATACTTCAGGGGCTGGCGAGCTGGAGTGTGCCCGAAGATAAACAGATCAGCACCGGCTATCGGCGATACAATGCCGTCCAGAGCGTCGCTAACCCGCTCGCGGTTCCAGATCACCATTTCTTCTGGTACTGGCTTATCGAATGCGTATTCGTTGTGCGGATAGTCAGCGTGGCATATGACGACCTTCTTATCGCCGGTAACCAGTTCGATGACGAGTGGCAGATCAGCCGTTTTGTGGACCAAAGCCTTAGCCAGCACCTCTTTGTCATAGTCGAGATTGAAGAACCATCCGCCACCATTTGCCAACCAGTGAACGACGTTTCCAAACTCCGAAAGGCCATCAATCATCATCTGCTCATGGTTCCCGCGCACAGCCCGGAACCACGGCATAGTAATCAGCTCCAGGCACTCGACGTTTTCCGCGCCGCGGTCAACAAGGTCTCCAACCGAGATCAGCAAATCACGCGCCGGGTCGAACGAAGCTTTTTCGAGCTCACTCATCAGCAGCGTGTAGCACCCATGCAGATCGCCCACAACGAAGATATTGCGCCAGTCAGCGCCATTAATGCGTTGATACATGCTCATGCGGATTTTCTCCTCGCTGCGAGTCGCAGCCATTTCTGATCCACCAGGCGGGCGGTGTAGCCCTTCAGGGTCGGGATGTCGGACGGCTTAACCGCTGGCTTACGCTGGCGGCGCGCCGGAACGCGGAAGATTTCATTGGTGATGACGCGTGCGAGAGGACTACCCACGGGAAGCCCTCCACTCTTGCGCCCAGGCGATGCGCTTACTGGATGCTTCGGAGAACTTCACTCCGCGGTCGGTTCCGAACCAGTAAATCGCCTCGATGACGTCTACCATGTAGCGCTTGCTGGATTTGGATGTGCGGACGCCGAAATAAACGCGTCCGCCGTTGATGCCCGGCGCGGATTTCTGCTCCTGGTTATGGGTCTGATTCACCAGAACGGTGATGAGGTCCTTCCACTCTTCGCGAGTCAGCTTTTCGCCGTGCCAGACAACCTGGTCAGACAGGTCTTTCAGCAACGGCCACATCAGACGGTTCTGCTTGTCTGTTCGGGTTTCTTCCCGGGCCTCGACCACCATCGGCGCGCGAGGGTTTACCGGTATGGTGCGAATGAATGCTATGAGGTTGTCTTTAACGGTGTCGTTAACGATGCAGTAGTACTGCTTCATGCGCCACCTCCGAGAGGTAACGCAGAATGCAGAAAATCGCAGGTGCATTTCTGCATCTGTGGCAAGGTGAGGAGTTCAGATTGTGGTCGCATTTAAGTCCCCTTAAATGCGCAGAAGTCTTACCGTCGGGCGTTCAACTCCGACGACGGTTAAATTATGGCTGGTTGATTATGGAAAATCAACATAAGAGAAAGGCCTTCGAAGAGGCCATTGGTGTCTTGATGCTGGTTTATAAATCTCTACCCGCCGGGATGATTCACAAAATACATTTGCAATTAGTACTTCAGGGAAGGCTGGATTTGATCTAGCTTGTTAAACAATCCGTAGATTATGATATCGGGATAAAAAACAGAAGGGATGGCCTGGTTATGAATAATGGGGTGTTTACTACCGTCATTACTGGTGTTTCAGTGTTTGTGTTGGGTCAGATATTTGTAAAATCCATGCTTGATCCTTACATTTCATTCAAGGAACATTTGGGGATGGTTTCGGCCATTCTCCTGCGTGAGCAAAATAAAATCCTTAGCATCAATGCGAAAAGCGAAGTAATAAACGAAATCAAACAGGCGTCAGCTTTGCTGTTGTCAAAATCTAATGCCATACCCTTGTATGGAATGTTGGCTACTTTACGTCTCCTTCCTCGATACAAAGATGTCCTTAAGGCCTCGTGGAATCTGAATCTTATTGCGTCTATTTTAGAAGAAGGAAGAAACACCACCCCCAAAGAAACCTATACAACTATTTCTAATTCTCTCAATGCGGTAGGCAGTAAGTTAGGGGTGGTTGTTACATACAGACCATCTTAGATCAGCAAATAATATCTTCCTGCTGCGGCGCTGCCGGCAGCGGCATCCAGTGGGTTGGGCTCCATGATGCTCCTGGTATAATCCAGCCATCTATATCTGCATCCGGATGCCCAGGGCAATTTGTTGCCCACTTCATTGCATAGCCGCCAGGAGCTGATTGCCATGGCGCAGCAACTATCACACCTGTTGATGGGCTTGGCATCCGCTTACTGCAAGCCACCCAACCGTCTGTCAACTCATCACGATTACTTACAGGTTCGGCACCATGAAGCATGGCGGCGCGGCAGGCGTTCCAGCCACCTCGGAAAGTGTCATCAAAAGAGTCATCTTCCATGAACCGACGCTTGTACTCTTCGCGGGTTAGCTCATCAGGCACAGATACCGGTGCTGGCTGCCACATTCCTACCAACACGGTTTCAATCTGGTCAAACACAGCCTGCATGTCAGAAACATCAGTTATGACAGCGGGCGTGAAGATGTGGCGCATGGTGGCGTCACCTATCTTGTAGAATTCCGGCGCTGGCGGTGCGGTGTAGAGCGAGCCAGGCTTGATATCATGACGACGCATACGGATATCACAGGTTCGCTCTTCGTTTGGCGAAGACCATGCGACAACATCAGCCACAGCCTCCGCTTCGAGCGATGCCAGCGCGATACGCGCCAACTCGTTCAGGATTGCCACATCAGCGTGACCGAGGGTGTAACCAGCTTTCAAATCGGCAACTGCTTGGACGGCATGTTTGTCGATGTTGCTCATTGGAACCTCACATGATTCTTCCAGCGATTCTGTGCTGCGCTGTTTTTGAATTGATGCCCTTCACGGCTAACACCACCGAGCGTGAAGAGAACCATGCGTCGATTGCTTACATTCAGCCATTGGCGCGGGTAGCAGTTTTTCAGAGCGCGAAGAACGATGATTTTGGCTTTACGGTTTTTCATGACTGTACTCCTTTGCGAAGCTGGGCGGCGAAGTCATTGAGCTCGTCGAATACGTATCCGCTACCCCAGCGCTCTGATGCAGCATGTTCAATAGCACTGGCCCGCACTTCAGCCAGGAAAGCGTCGGTGGCCGGGGTTTCCACTGACAGTGATTTAGCCCGGTAGTCGTTCCAGCCTCTTGCGTAGATTGGATTAACTGACATGCTATCTTTTACGCAATACGCCTGGCCGCCGCGGTTGATGACCTCAATTTCTTCCAATGCCGCAGACTTCACAGCCTGAACTTCCGCAGCCAGCGCCGCGCATATGGCTTCAAGTTCCGCACTTCGCTTTTCTGCTTCTTTCATTTTGTCGCCAACCAATTTCAGGCAATACTCGAGAGCAGCCACCCGTGGCGAGTTCTCTTCCATCTGCTGCATTAATTCAGCCATTTTTTCTACTGCGCTTACGTTTGTCATACCCCTACCCTCCCCCAAACCATCAATACTCGCTTCATCGCCGCGCTGTTGCGGCACTCCTGAAATATTCCGTTGGTGCAGCTGCGCGCGGTACCATCTTGCTCTTCCGGCGTCGCCAGGCGGTAAGTCACCGTTCGCCAGACCTTGCTCACGCGCACAATCTTCCTGGCCCGCTCCAGATCGATAGCGTTCTTGGTGATGCAGTTGATGGTCATGACGCACTCTGTGGCCACATCCTTCGCAGTGAAGGTCCGGTGCGTTTCGAGATAACGCAGAATTGCCTGTTTGCCTTTCATCAGAAGCCCCCTTTCTTTTTCGGCTGCTGCTCGCGCCCGCGACGTTCTGCGGCGGCGGCCTGCTGGTCTGTGTCGTAAATTGCCCCGTTAATCTGATTGCAATAAACCGTTCCGGTACTGCCGTGGCGGTTGAGTCGCAGGATTAACTCGGTTTCGCCCGGCGGCACGCTGTCATCGAAAGCACCTTCCCGGTGGATACCAACCCAGTAGTCGCAGTCCTGCTCAATCTGTCCTGTGTCGCGGGAATCACTCGGCAACGGGCGTTTATTCACTCGCTTCTCCAGTTCGCGGTTGAGCTGAGTCAGCAGCACGACGACGCAGCCAAGCTCTTTGGCCAGGTTCTTCAACCCTTTGGTGATCATCCCGTAGGCCAGGTCATTACGGTCTGCTTTTTCGGCGGTCATCAGCGTCAGGTAGTCAACCAGAATCATGCCTACGCAGCCTTTCTCGCGCTTAATTCGACGGCATTCGGTAACGATATGCGCCAGTGACAGGCCAGGAGTGTCGTCGATGTACAGCATGTCGATTTCACTCAGCCGCCCGGCTGTTGCGATCGCCTTCTTAAAGTCGCCGTCGTAGTCGCCCTGATACTGGTCATCGGCATCATCCGTGGCGGGCATGTAAAAAATGCTCGGGTTAATGCCCGACTTCTGACCAACCAGTTTTTCGAGGATCTGGTCGCCTGGCATTTCCAGGCTGAACATCAGCGCCGGCTTTTTCTCACGAACCGCGCAGTTGATCGCCATCTGCCCGTACAGGGTTGTTTTGCCCATTTTTGGCCTTGCGCCAATTACGAACAGAGAGCCTTTAACCAGACCTTTCGGCGCCAGCAGCCGGTCGAGTGACGGGATACCGGTACTCATGCCGCGCTGTTCGCCTGAGGGGTCAAATCGTTTTTCCAGATCTGCTACCCAGTCATCCATAACCTCGCCGAACGACCGCAACCCACGACGATTTCCGGTTTTTGAATGATCTGCGAGCTGGGTGAAGATACCCTGAATGGCCTCATACTTCTGCGTAGCGCTCATACCGTTGCGGGAATACAGCAGCTCAGTAGCTTCGGTCAGACGGTTGATACCGTAGCGCTCCATTGCGGCTTACCGGAAAAGACGCCTGGTTCTTTGCCAACTACGACCCGCGCATGAAGCGCGAAGGTATTCACCACGTCGTCGTTGAGCGGGATCCACAGTACATGACCGATTTCAACGAAATGGTGCCGGAGTTCATCGAGAAGATGGACGAGGCGCTGGCGGAGATCGGCTTCACGTTCGGGGAGCAGTGGAAATGAAACGCACACCCTTCTACCATCGGCCCGGGCGAACCGGGCAATTCTCCGGTCTCCGTGAGCGCGTTATCTGGATGATTCAGACGCGCGGCCGCCCGGTAACCGGCAGCGAAATCGCCGAGAAGTTTGGCGTAAAGCTCATCGAGTTTAACCGGGTCGCCAACGGCATCACCCGCGGCACAGGACAGATAGCGCAGATCGTTGAGTCGGAGAAGTGGATCAACGAAGACGGCATCTGCGACCGGAAATTTAGCCTGGCCAGCAAGCCAAAGGTAGTAACGCCACAGGGTAAATAGCGGCTGTTCACCCGGCGCGCCATTGAGCAATCGCAGGAAGGCAGACGGCAGGAGTGCATAGCGCGTGCCGCCCGTCGTCGCCGCCTGATTGCTCAGGGCCTCTACATCGACGAAATGGAGTCCATCCTATGACTCACGCTCACGACGACATCAGGGTTGGCACGCTGTGCCTTCCCTTCATAGGTAACGGCTGGCTAATGCCATGGGGTGAAGTGGTCAGCAATCCATTAAAGGCGCAGAGGCTCGCTGAGGAATATCGGGAAAGGCAGGAGGCGGCATGACATATCAACTCCACGTCGGGCGCTGCGAGGACGTCCTGAAAACGCTCCCGGATAACTCCGTTGACGCCATCGTGACGGATCCACCGTACGGGCTGAGCTTCATGAACCACAAATGGGATTACGACGTCCCGACAGTTGAGCAGTGGCAGGAATGCCTGCGCGTTCTCAAGCCTGGCGGTACCGTGCTTGATCCGTGGATGGGGAGCGGGAGCACTGGCCGGGCAGCTATCGAGGAAGGATTTAACTTCATCGGCATCGACCTGAACCCGGATTACGTAACTATCGCTTCTGCGCGAATAGCTCACTCCTTCAAAAAGACGACGGAGGCCGCATGACGCCAGAAACAGACAACGCCATCCGCGCCGCCTGCCGCCGCTGCACCGAGGAAATCCAATAGGCCATGCGCAAGAAACCAAAGCCAAACTGGAACGAAATGGTGCCTCCCATCATCAACAAGCATCACAAGAAAATTGAAGCTCTGGGAGTTAGCCTCCTGGAGTTCGTCGTATACACAGGGCGGCTTAATCGCCGCTTCGGAGTTGAATTGTGAAGGTTGAAAAAAGCGATGTTCTGGCGTTTACCATTTCAGATGTTGAACGTCTCGACCCTGTCAGGGTGATGATTGAAAACTATGAACCTGGTAAGGGTCGCATCACCATCACCTGCTTCGGTAAGGCCTGGACCGGGGCTTGGTTTGCTATGGGCGGTGACACTGTTCAGGACTTCATTAAGCGCGTCAGCAATGAGTACCTTATCGGCTATTTCGATCCGCAGCTGCAAAGCACAATAGATGATGACAATGATGCCAACCTCGCTTTCGTTAAGGGTGAGATTATCCGGCTTCGTCGTGAGCAGGAAATTGACGGCAATGAAGCCCGCTCAATGTGGGATGAGGCTGAAGATGCTGAAGATGTGAAGGCGAGCTGCTGCAATTATCTCGTCGGCGACAAGCTGCTTAACCTGCTAGGCGATGATCCATGGTACGCAAAATGGCCGTCAGTGCCGAACCATCATTATCAGTACCTCGAACGCATCATTGATGCAGTGCGCGGTGGAATCGCAGAATTGGAGCGTGCCGCATGAACCGAGCCTCACCCGTTGATTTGAGGAAGAGCCTCGAAATCGCCAACAACCTCGCACACATCGGGATTCGCTTTGTGCCGATCCCGGTGGCGACCGAAGAAGAATTCCAGAAACTGGCCGCCGAGCTATCGCGACGGCTTGAGCAGATGGCGGTCGAAGCCGAGAAGAATGAAGGCGGTGCAGCATGAAGGCACTAATCACTAGGTCGCTTAGTCGGCCTTTTTTATTGCTGGCGTTCACCTTCAACCGAATTAACCGACAGTTCCGGGAGCATTGACCATGGCCGACATCATCGATACCGCAGCAGAGATTGAAGAGCTTCAGCGTAACGCTGCCCTTTCCGCTCACCGGCTCAACCGCAACGCCGTATCAGATGAGCGTTGTGAAGAATGCGACGAACCAATTCCCGAGCCGCGACGCGCTGCCGTTCCCGGCTGCAAGACGTGCGCAGAGTGCCAGGGTGTTATCGAATTGAGGAATAAGCAGAGGGGGATGTGATGCCAGATATCACTCGTGAGGAGGTAGAAAAACTGCTTTCTTACAATCCGGAAACTGGTGAGTTTAGATGGAAGATCAAATGGGGAAATCAGTCTGCCGGAAATTTAGCAGGAAATACTGACAGGCTTGGGTATCTCACCATCCAAGTGCACAGGAAGCTTATTAAGGCCCACCGAATCGCATTTCTTCTCATGACTGGAAGTTGGCCGAAAAGTTACATAGACCACATAAACAGAAACCCTCGAGACAACAGATTCTGCAATTTACGCGAAGTAACCCCACTCCAAAACACCATGAATCGTTCCGTCGCATCAAACAACACATCCGGTGTCGCAGGAGTTTCTTATGAGGAGAGAAGAGGAAAGTGGCGAGCCCACATAAAGGTGAACGGAAAAATGAAAAGCCTCGGATATTTTAAGCAAAAAGAAGATGCGATAGCGGCCAGAAAAAAAGGTGAAGAAACTCACTTCGGCGAATTTTCAGCACGATAAATACAGATCGCTGCGCGCTATGCGTGCGGCATGAGGAGAGATTATGGGAAAGATGACTTTCGTATTTGAGTATGAAGACGGCAAGGAGCCGCCAGTCAGTGCGGGGCTTGAGTTTATGGGCGGGAAGATTGTCGCAGTTGCATTTCGTGACGCTCTCGAAGAGCCCGAAGTATGTGATGAGGCAGGGCCGGACCATGATTGGCTGAATAAAATTCGCAACCGATCATGAAGCAACTGATAGCCAGTTATGAGCTGGCTATTGGGTGCGAAAGCACTGCCTCACATCCCTTGATGTTATTGCCGCCTACGGGCGGCTTCTTTTTGCCTGGAGAAAACCATGAGCGACATTATTCAGTTGGTACCGAATAAATGGGTCACAGAGGAACTTTTAACTGCGACAACCGGCATGTCAAAGCACATGATTCAGCATGCCCGCCGGTCTACCTGGATGGAGGGGAAGCATTATCGCCATGTTGCCCCTGATATGGCACCTAAGCAAAACAGCCCAATCATGTATAACCGCGATGAGATAAATCACTGGATCGAGCACCAAAGCCCAGCGAAACGCCGGAGAATATCTGCTTAAATGTCCTTTGGCACATCAAACGAGGAATGATTATGGCAGCATACCCAACAGGCGTAGAGGTTCATGGCGAATCGTTACGCATATGGTTCATATATCAGGGGAAGCGTGTCAGGGAAAATCTCGGCGTTCCTGACACGCCAAAAAACAGGAAAATGGCAGGCGAACTTCGGGCTTCAGTCTGCTTTGCGATAAAGACAGGCACATTCAATTATGCCTCGCAATTCCCTGATTCATCGAACGCAGAGAAATTCAGCACTGTCAGAAAGCAAATCTCACTACTTGAACTGAAATCGAAATGGCTTGGGCTTAAAGAGATGGAGCTTAGCCTCGGGACGTTGAGGCGTTACGATTGCCACCTCACAACCACTATCGAAACAATTGGTGAGCACAGGTATATCGGCAGCCTGAACACTGAAGATATCCTTAGTGCCAGGAAGGAGCTACTGAACGGCTGGCAGAAGACCAGACATGGCCTAAATCATCCACCCAAAAAGGGAAGAAGCGTTCCTACAGTCAATAGCTATATGGCATGCCTTGGCGGGATGCTGGGCTTTGCTTTCAAAAGTGGATACCTGAAAACCGATCTGATGGCAGGTATTACCCCTCTCGCAAAAGAAAGACCCATTCCAGATCCTCTTACTTCTGATGAGTATCAGAAAGTGGTTGCGGCCTGCCCAACGCTACAGTTTCAGAATATGGTTATCTTTGCGGTAAATACAGGCGTCAGGCATGGCGAACTAAGCGCGTTATCCTGGGAGGATGTGGATACTGTCAACTGGACTGTTACAGTGTCACGGAACTATTCCCTGAAGGGAAACTTCACCCTGCCAAAAACCAACGCCGGGATTCGAACAATACAGCTGACCCAGCCAGCAATTGATGCACTCAAGGCGCAAATGCCACTGACCAGAATGATGGCATCCCACAAGGTAAGCGTCAGCCTACGGGAATACAAAAAAAAGAGAACCGATGAATGCACCTTTATATTCTCGCCGTCCATTACTTCAATGAACGGTAAGAAGACGATGTGCTACGTCCCCGGATCCATTAATTCAGCATGGCGCACTGCCCTGCGTCGTGCAGGCGTCCGGCAAAGACGGTCTTATGAAACAAGAAACACATATGCGTGCTGGGCACTGGTCGCCGGAGCGAACCCAAATTTCGTTGCGCACCAGATGGGTCATTCGTCAGCGCAAATGCTATTCACGGTTTACGGTAAATGGATGACCGAGAATAACCATGACCAGGTGGGCATTTTGAACGCATCATTTACTCAAAATGCCCCACTGATGCCCCATAGAAAAACCGCATAACCTTAAGTATCTGATTTAACATATCAATATCACTTCAATCATGATTCACCTGGATGAGTAAGATTGGCTCGTTTGCTTTTAGTTTCCTGCCTGTCATGTTCTGTATCGCCATCCCGCTGGGCCTGGCACGCGAAAATAAAGGCGTAGCGGCATTCGCTGGCTTCGTCGGTTATGCGGTAATGAACCTCGCGGTAAACTTCTGGTTGACCAATAAAGGCATTCTGCCAACCACGGATGCCGCGGTTCTGAAAGCCAATAACATCCAGAGCATTCTTGGGATCCAGTCGATCGATACCGGGATCCTCGGTGCGGTGATCGCCGGTATTATCGTCTGGATGCTGCATGAGCGTTTCCATAATATCCGCCTGCCGGATGCGCTGGCATTCTTCGGCGGTACGCGCTTCGTACCAATTATCTCCTCGCTGGTGATGGGCCTTGTCGGCCTGGTGATTCCATTAGTCTGGCCGATTTTCGCCATGGGTATTAGCGGCTTGGGCCATATGATAAACAGCGCGGGTGATTTCGGACCGATGCTGTTTGGTACCGGTGAACGTCTGCTGTTGCCGTTTGGTCTGCATCACATTCTGGTGGCATTAATTCGCTTTACCGACGCAGGCGGCACGCAGGAAGTCTGCGGTCAAACCGTCAGCGGCGCACTGACCATCTTCCAGGCGCAATTGAGTTGCCCGACCACTCACGGTTTTTCTGAAAGCGCCACGCGTTTCCTTTCGCAAGGTAAAATGCCTGCGTTTCTCGGCGGTCTGCCAGGTGCAGCGTTAGCTATGTATCACTGCGCGCGCCCGGAAAATCGCCATAAAATTAAAGGTCTGCTGATTTCTGGCCTGATCGCCTGCGTCGTTGGCGGCACTACCGAACCGCTGGAATTCCTGTTCCTGTTCGTAGCGCCAGTTCTGTATGTCATCCACGCGCTGTTAACCGGCCTCGGCTTCACCGTCATGTCTGTGCTCGGCGTCACCATCGGTAATACCGACGGCAATATCATCGACTTCGTGGTGTTCGGTATTTTGCATGGTCTGTCAACCAAGTGGTACATGGTGCCAGTGGTGGCGGCAATCTGGTTTGTCGTTTACTACGTCATCTTCCGTTTCGCTATCACCCGCTTCAATCTGAAAACCCCGGGGCGCGATAGCGAAGTTGCCAGCTCAATCGAAAAAGCCGTTGCCGGTGCGCCGGGTAAATCAGGTTACAACGTTCCTGCAATCCTCGAAGCATTAGGCGGTGCCGACAATATTGTCAGCCTCGATAACTGCATTACCCGTCTGCGTTTGTCTGTGAAAGATATGTCGCTTGTTAATGTGCAGGCACTGAAGGACAATCGGGCAATTGGCGTAGTACAACTTAATCAACATAACCTGCAGGTTGTTATCGGGCCACAAGTTCAGTCAGTAAAAGATGAAATGGCCGGTCTGATGCATACTGTCCAGGCATAAGGATAAGATATGTTCGATTTTTCAAAGGTCGTGGATCGTCATGGCACATGGTGTACACAGTGGGATTATGTCGCTGACCGTTTCGGCACTGCTGACCTGTTACCGTTCACGATTTCAGACATGGATTTTGCCACTGCCCCCTGCATTATCGAGGCGCTGAATCAGCGCCTGATGCACGGCGTATTTGGCTACAGCCGCTGGAAAAACGATGAGTTTCTCGCGGCTATTGCCCACTGGTTTTCCACCCAGCATTACACCGCCATCGATTCTCAGACGGTGGTGTATGGCCCTTCTGTCATCTATATGGTTTCAGAACTGATTCGTCAGTGGTCTGAAACAGGTGAAGGCGTGGTGATCCACACACCCGCCTATGACGCATTTTACAAGGCCATTGAAGGTAACCAGCGCACAGTAATGCCCGTTGCTTTAGAGAAGCAGGCTGATGGTTGGTTTTGCGATATGGGCAAGTTGGAAGCCGTGTTGGCGAAACCAGAATGTAAAATTATGCTCCTGTGTAGCCCACAGAATCCTACCGGGAAAGTGTGGACGTGCGATGAGCTGGAGATCATGGCTGACCTGTGCGAGCGTCATGGTGTGCGGGTTATTTCCGATGAAATCCATATGGATATGGTTTGGGGCGAGCAGCCGCATATTCCCTGGAGTAATGTGGCTCGCGGAGACTGGGCGTTGCTAACGTCGGGCTCGAAAAGTTTCAATATTCCCGCCCTGACCGGTGCTTACGGGATTATAGAAAATAGCAGTAGCCGCGATGCCTATTTATCGGCACTGAAAGGCCGTGATGGGCTTTCTTCCCCTTCGGTACTGGCGTTAACTGCCCATATCGCCGCCTATCAGCAAGGCGCGCCGTGGCTGGATGCCTTACGCATCTATCTGAAAGATAACCTGACGTATATCGCAGATAAAATGAACGCCGCGTTTCCTGAACTCAACTGGCAGATCCCACAATCCACTTATCTGGCATGGCTTGATTTACGTCCGTTGAATATTGACGACAACGCGTTGCAAAAAGCACTTATCGAACAAGAAAAAGTCGCGATCATGCCGGGGTATACCTACGGTGAAGAAGGTCGTGGTTTTGTCCGTCTCAATGCCGGCTGCCCACGTTCGAAACTGGAAAAAGGTGTGGCTGGATTAATTAACGCCATCCGCGCTGTTCGTTAACCCCAATTGCGCAACGTAAAAAATCGTTGCGCAATCGTGGATTTTTACCCTGCTTTGTTTTTATAATGGTGCGCACTTTTATATCCAGAAAAAGAGTGCGACCATGATTGATACCACCCTGCCATTAACTGATATCCATCGCCACCTTGATGGCAACATTCGTCCCCAGACCATTCTTGAACTTGGCCGCCAGTATAATATCTCGCTTCCTGCACAATCCCTGGAAACACTGATTCCCCACGTTCAGGTCATTGCCAACGAACCCGATCTGGTGAGCTTTCTGACCAAACTTGACTGGGGCGTTAAAGTTCTCGCCTCTCTTGATGCCTGTCGCCGCGTGGCATTTGAAAACATTGAAGATGCAGCCCGTCACGGCCTGCACTATGTCGAGCTGCGTTTTTCACCAGGCTACATGGCAATGGCACATCAGCTGCCTGTAGCGGGTGTTGTCGAAGCGGTGATCGATGGCGTACGTGAAGGTTGCCGCACCTTTGGTGTGCAGGCGAAGCTTATCGGCATTATGAGCCGGACCTTCGGCGAAGCCGCCTGTCAGCAAGAGCTGGAGGCCTTTTTAGCCCACCGTGACCAGATTACCGCACTTGATTTAGCCGGTGATGAACTTGGTTTCCCGGGAAGTCTGTTCCTTTCTCACTTCAACCGCGCGCGTGATGCGGGCTGGCATATTACCGTCCATGCAGGCGAAGCTGCCGGGCCGGAAAGCATCTGGCAGGCGATTCGTGAACTGGGTGCGGAGCGTATTGGACATGGCGTAAAAGCCATTGAAGATCGGGCGCTGATGGATTTTCTCGCCGAGCAACAAATTGGTATTGAATCCTGTCTGACCTCCAATATTCAGACCAGCACCGTAGCAGAGCTGGCTGCACATCCGCTGAAAACGTTCCTTGAGCATGGCATTCGTGCCAGCATTAACACTGACGATCCCGGCGTACAGGGAGTGGATATCATTCACGAATATACCGTTGCCGCGCCAGCTGCTGGGTTATCCCGCGAGCAAATCCGCCAGGCACAGATTAATGGTCTGGAAATGGCTTTCCTCAGCGCTGAGGAAAAACGCGCACTGCGAGAAAAAGTCGCCGCGAAGTAACAAAATGGATGGTGCAAATGCACCATCCATTTTTCATGCAAGGCACAAAGTCGCGCGATGTTTGGCGGATTCGATGCCCAGCTCAATCAACTCCATTACCTGGATTGCCTGGCTTGCCGGAACCGGATTTTCACCATCGCCATTTAACGCATCACGAATAGCCGCATAGTAAGCCGGATAATTCCCAGGCACCGTCAACAGCGTTTCTTCGACACGTTCCTCACCTTCCACGCGGGTAAGTACGCCATCACGCATATCGTAGCCCCAGTCTTCCTGCGGTAGACGCTCGCCATTTTTCAGACGTTCTTCCTGTGGATCGAGGCCATATTTCACATAACTGCCTCGGGATCCATGCACGATATACCGTGCTGACTCAGCGGCTGCCAGCATGGTACCGTGTAAAATGACTCGCCGCTGTGGATAGGACAAGATGGCGTGGAAATAATCGGTCGACTGCGCTCCGGGCCGTAACTGTGCCAAATCTACCGTCATGCTGACCGGTAAACCAAAAAGCGTAATGGCCTGATCAAGAAGATGTGGTGCTAAATCGTACCAGATACCGCTGCCTGGGCCGCCCTGTTCACGCCAACGATCGCGCACCTGCGGACGGAAGCGGTCAAAATGAGACTCAAAGTAAGCAACTTCACCCAGCACGCCTTCCGCGAGTAAACCTTTTAGCGTCAAGAAATCGCTATCCCAGCGACGGTTATGGAATACAGACAGCACACGCCCCAGGCTTTTTGCCAGCGCATCCAGCTCTCGCGCTTGTGACAGTGTCACGGTAAAGGGTTTATCAACGACCACATGTTTACCCGCCTCAAGCGCCGCTTTGGCTAACGGGAAATGGGTATCGTTGGGTGTAGGAATGACAATCAGGTCTATGTTGGGATCGTTAAACAGATGCTTCGGCTCAGAGACAACCGTAACCGTTGGCCAGTCGGCTTTTACTTTTGTTTCATCACTGCTGGAGATTACCGCCAGTTCCAGCCCGGGCGTGCCCGCAATCAGGGGCGCATGGAAGGTTTTGCTCGCATAACCATACCCAATCAACCCAACACGGATGTTGTCGCTCATGTCATTGCCTCTCATTGAAGTATGATGGCTATTTGACACTATCCTTTACCCACGCTCAACAGTTTAATAACCTGCCAGCAATAAGGGATGTTGTTTAACTTAAGTCAAAAAAATAGCGAATTTTCCAACGACAAAAGCTAAATATCGCAAAAACCTCAGTAAAAATCTTGCTGGAGCTATTATTGCTAAGTAACATTTACCCCCTGAAGTTAATGGATCAATCAAGAGAGATGTGGGCTGTAATGAATCGTCTTATTGAATTAACAGGTTGGATCGTTCTTGTCGTTTCAGTCATTCTTCTTGGCGTGGCGAGTCACATTGACAACTATCAGCCACCTGAACAGAGTGCTTCGGTACAACACAAGTAAGCTCTGCACTTGTGGAGCGACATGCTGCCCGTCCGGGTGCATGTTTTCACTTGTCGGATATTAAACCAGGAATTTATTATCTTGTTCGATGTTGTTGGTGATTGTCAGGGATAGTAAAGCGCGTTACTCTTTTCAGAGCAGTTTTTCATCCCTGAATATTTGCCATCAGCGCATTCTTATTATTGTAATAACACAAGCGTTCACTTTTGGTGAAATTTTATCATCACTAATAATACCTACCCCTTTGGTATTAATTATTTTATGGACCTTTTATGACTGTTCAGGACTACTTATTAAAATTTCGCAAAATCAGTTCACTCGAAAGTCTGGAAAAACTCTACGACCATCTTAATTACACCCTGACGGACGATCAGGAACTGATCAATATGTATCGTGCTGCCGATCACCGTCGCGCAGAGCTGGTTTCTGGCGGGCGTTTGTTTGACCTCGGCCAGGTACCGAAGTCCGTCTGGCACTATGTCCAATAAAGAAAGTAGCGATCGGTTATAAAAGCCTTATAATAACGCCCCTAAAATTAGATTTGCCTGTTTGCGTCGCTATTCTGGAGAACCTATGACCACCACAACGCCACAACGTATTGGAGGCTGGTTGCTTGGCCCGTTGGCCTGGCTTTTAGTCGCTCTGTTGAGTACGACGCTGGCGTTGTTGCTGTATACCGCTGCGTTATCTTCTCCGCAAACATTTCAAACGCTCGGCGGACAAGCACTGACGACACAAATCTTATGGGGCGTTTCTTTTATTACCGCTATCGCCTTGTGGTATTACACACTGTGGTTGACCATCGCTTTCTTTAAACGTCGGCGTTGTGTTCCTAAACACTATATTATCTGGCTGCTTATTTCCGTATTGCTGGCAGTAAAAGCATTCGCTTTTTCACCCGTGGAAGATGGCATAGCCGTTCGCCAGTTGCTGTTTACTTTGTTGGCAACCGCATTGATCGTCCCCTATTTCAAACGCTCGTCGCGGGTAAAAGCGACGTTTGTGAATCCGTAATAACCTTACAGTTAACCTGTTGTCGCCTGCTCTGGATTAACGGATAATAGGCGGCTTTTTTATTTCAGGCCGAAAAATGACTGACTACCTGTTACTGTTTGTCGGAACTGTACTGGTCAATAACTTTGTACTGGTCAAGTTTCTCGGTCTCTGTCCGTTTATGGGGGTTTCCAAAAAACTGGAAACCGCGATGGGCATGGGGCTGGCAACAACGTTTGTGATGACGCTGGCGTCTATTTGCGCCTGGCTTATCGATACGTGGATTTTGATCCCACTTAATCTGATTTACCTGCGCACCCTGGCATTTATTCTGGTGATTGCTGTGGTCGTGCAGTTCACCGAGATGGTGGTGCGCAAAACCAGCCCGGTGCTTTACCGTCTGCTGGGGATTTTTTTGCCGCTTATCACCACCAACTGTGCAGTGCTCGGCGTGGCGTTGCTGAATATCAATCTCGGGCACAATTTCTTGCAGTCGGCGCTGTACGGTTTTTCCGCCGCTGTCGGTTTCTCGCTGGTGATGGTGCTCTTCGCCGCCATCCGCGAACGCCTTGCTGTGGCTGATGTCCCGGCACCTTTTCGCGGTAATGCCATTGCGTTAATTACCGCAGGTCTTATGTCTCTGGCCTTTATGGGCTTTAGTGGTTTGGTGAAGTTGTAATGAATGCTATCTGGATTGCCGTTGCCGCCGTGAGCCTGCTGGGCCTGGCGTTTGGCGCCATTCTGGGTTATGCCTCCCGCCGTTTTGCGGTGGAAGACGATCCGGTCGTTGAGAAAATTGACGAAATCTTACCGCAGAGCCAGTGTGGTCAGTGCGGTTATCCCGGCTGTCGCCCCTACGCGGAAGCCATCAGCTGTAACGGTGAAAAAATCAACCGTTGCGCCCCAGGTGGCGAAGCTGTGATGCTAAAAATTGCCGAGTTGCTTAATGTCGAGCCGCAGCCGCTGGATGGCGAAGCGCAAGAGATAACGCCTGCGCGGATGGTGGCGGTTATTGATGAAAATAACTGTATTGGCTGCACTAAATGTATTCAGGCGTGTCCGGTAGACGCCATCGTTGGCGCTACCCGTGCCATGCATACGGTAATGAGTGATCTCTGTACGGGCTGCAATTTATGTGTTGATCCGTGCCCGACGCACTGCATCTCGTTGCAACCGGTCGCAGAAACACCTGACTCCTGGAAATGGGATCTGAACACCATTCCCGTGCGTATCATTCCCGTGGAACACCATGCTTAAGTTATTCTCTGCATTCAGAAAAAATAAAATCTGGGATTTCAACGGCGGCATCCATCCACCGGAGATGAAAACCCAGTCCAACGGTACACCCCTGCGCCAGGTACCCCTGGCGCAGCGTTTTGTTATTCCACTGAAACAGCATATTGGCGCTGAAGGTGAGTTGTGCGTTAGCGTCGGCGATAAAGTATTGCGCGGCCAGCCGCTTACCCGTGGTCGCGGCAAAATGCTGCCTGTTCACGCGCCCACCTCGGGTACCGTTACGGCTATTGCGCCCCACTCTACGGCTCATCCTTCAGCTTTAGCTGAATTAAGCGTGATTATTGATGCCGATGGTGAAGACTGCTGGATCCCGCGCGACGGCTGGGCCGATTATCGCACTCGCAGTCGCGAAGAGTTAATCGAGCGCATACATCAGTTTGGTGTTGCCGGGCTGGGCGGTGCAGGATTCCCGACAGGCGTTAAATTGCAGGGTGGCGGAGATAAGATTGAAACGTTGATTATCAACGCGGCTGAGTGCGAGCCGTACATTACCGCCGATGACCGTTTGATGCAGGATTGCGCGGCTCAGGTCGTAGAGGGTATTCGCATTCTTGCGCATATTCTGCAGCCACGCGAAATTCTTATCGGCATTGAAGATAACAAACCGCAGGCGATTTCCATGCTGCGCGCGGTGCTGGCGGACTCTAACGATATTTCTCTGCGGGTGATTCCAACCAAATATCCTTCTGGCGGTGCTAAACAATTAACCTACATTCTGACCGGGAAGCAGGTTCCACATGGCGGGCGTTCATCCGATATCGGCGTATTAATGCAAAACGTCGGCACTGCTTATGCAGTGAAACGTGCCGTTATTGATGGCGAGCCGATTACCGAGCGTGTTGTAACCCTGACTGGCGAAGCAATCGCTCGCCCGGGCAACGTCTGGGCACGGCTGGGGACGCCAGTGCGTCATTTATTGAATGATGCCGGATTCTGCCCCTCTGCCGATCAAATGGTGATTATGGGTGGCCCGCTAATGGGCTTTACCTTGCCATGGCTGGATGTCCCGGTCGTAAAGATTACCAACTGTCTGTTGGCTCCCTCTGCCAATGAACTTGGCGAACCACAGGAAGAACAAAGCTGCATCCGGTGTAGCGCCTGTGCTGACGCCTGCCCTGCGGATCTTTTGCCGCAACAGTTGTACTGGTTCAGCAAAGGTCAGCAACACGATAAAGCTACCACGCATAACATTGCTGATTGCATTGAATGTGGGGCTTGCGCGTGGGTTTGCCCGAGCAATATTCCCCTGGTGCAATATTTCCGTCAGGAAAAAGCTGAAATTGCGGCTATTCGTCAGGAAGAAAAGCGCGCCGCAGAAGCCAAAGCGCGTTTCGAAGCGCGCCAGGCTCGTCTGGAGCGCGAAAAAGCGGCTCGCCTTGAACGACATAAGAGCGCAGCCGTTCAACCTGCAGCCAAAGATAAAGATGCGATTGCTGCCGCTCTGGCGCGGGTGAAAGAGAAACAGGCCCAGGCTACACAGCCTATTGTGATTAAAGCGGGCGAACGCCCGGATAACAGTGCAATTATTGCAGCACGGGAAGCCCGTAAAGCGCAAGCCAGAGCGAAACAGGCAGAACTGCAGCAAACTAACGACGCAGCAACCGTTGCTGATCCACGTAAAACTGCCGTTGAAGCAGCTATCGCCCTCGCCAAAGCGCGCAAGCTGGAACAGCAACAGGCTAATGCGGAACCAGAAGAACAGGTCGATCCGCGCAAAGCCGCCGTCGAAGCCGCTATTGCCCGTGCCAAAGCACGCAAGCTGGAACAGCAACAGGCTAATGCCGAGCCAGAACAACAGGTCGATCCGCGCAAAGCCGCCGTCGAAGCCGCTATTGCCCGAGCCAAAGCGCGCAAACGGGAACAGCAACCGGCTAATGCGGAGCCAGAAGAACAGGTTGATCCGCGCAAAGCTGCCGTCGAAGCGGCTATTGCACGCGCCAAAGCACGCAAGCTGGAACAGCAACAGGCTAATGCGGTACCAGAAGAACAGGTTGATCCGCGCAAAGCGGCAGTTGCCGCGGCTATTGCCCGCGCTCAGGCCAAAAAAGCCGCCCAGCAGAAGGTTGTAAACGAGGACTAAATGGTATTCAGAATAGCTAGCTCCCCTTATACCCATAACCAGCGCCAGACATCGCGCATTATGCTGTTGGTGTTGCTCGCAGCCGTGCCAGGAATCGCAGCGCAACTGTGGTTTTTTGGTTGGGGTACTCTCGTTCAGATCCTGTTGGCATCGGTTAGTGCTCTGTTAGCCGAAGCTCTCGTACTCAAACTACGCAAGCAGTCGGTAGCCGCAACGTTGAAAGATAACTCAGCATTGCTGACAGGCTTATTGCTGGCGGTAAGTATTCCCCCCCTCGCGCCATGGTGGATGGTCGTGCTGGGTACGGTGTTTGCGGTGATCATCGCTAAACAGTTGTATGGCGGTCTGGGGCAAAACCCGTTTAATCCGGCAATGATTGGTTATGTGGTCTTACTGATCTCCTTCCCTGTGCAGATGACCAGCTGGTTACCGCCACATGAAATTGCGGTCAACATCCCTGGTTTTATCGACGCCATACAGGTTATTTTCAGCGGACATACCGCCAGTGGTGGTGATATGAACACACTACGCTTAGGTATTGATGGCATTAGTCAGGCGACACCGCTGGATACATTTAAAACCTCTGTCCGTGCCGGTCATTCGGTTGAACAGATTATGCAATATCCGATCTACAGCGGTATTCTGGCGGGCGCTGGTTGGCAATGGGTAAATCTCGCCTGGCTGGCTGGCGGCCTGTGGTTGCTATGGCAGAAAGCGATTCGCTGGCATATTCCCCTCAGCTTCTTAGTAACGCTGGCGTTATGCGCAACGTTGGGCTGGTTGTTCTCACCAGAAACACTGGCAGCACCGCAAATTCATCTGCTGTCTGGTGCGACCATGCTCGGCGCATTCTTTATTTTGACTGACCCGGTTACCGCTTCTACGACCAATCGTGGTCGTCTTATTTTCGGCGCGCTGGCGGGCTTATTAGTCTGGTTGATCCGCAGTTTCGGCGGCTATCCTGACGGCGTGGCTTTTGCCGTCCTGCTGGCGAACATCACGGTTCCTCTGATCGATTACTACACGCGTCCGCGCGTCTACGGCCATCGCAAAGGGTAAACCATGCTGAAAACTATCCGAAAACACGGCATTACGTTGGCGCTATTTGCAGCGGGTTCAACAGGGTTAACTGCGGCCATCAACCAGATGACCAAAACGACGATTGCTGAACAGGCCAGTCTGCAACAAAAGGCGTTATTTGATCAGGTGCTGCCAGCCGAACGCTATAACAATGCGCTGGCACAGAGTTGCTATCTGGTAACTGCGCCAGAGTTAGGTAAAGGTGAGCATCGGGTTTACATCGCCAAACAGAATGACAAACCGGTAGCCGCCGTTCTGGAAACAACCGCGCCAGATGGCTATTCCGGTGCGATTCAGCTGCTGGTGGGAGCCGATTTTAACGGCACGGTACTTGGCACGCGCGTGACAGAGCACCACGAAACGCCAGGGCTTGGCGATAAAATCGAACTGCGCCTTTCTGACTGGATCACCCATTTTGCGGGTAAAAAAATCAGTGGTGCGGATGATGCGCATTGGGCGGTGAAGAAAGATGGTGGTGATTTCGACCAGTTCACCGGCGCAACGATTACTCCCCGCGCGGTGGTTAATGCGGTAAAACGCGCCGGATTGTACGCTCAGACGTTACCGTCACAACTTTCTCAACTTCCTGCCTGTGGAGAATAAAGCGTGAGCGAAATTAAAGACGTTATTGTTCAGGGGTTGTGGAAAAACAACTCTGCGCTGGTCCAGCTGCTCGGCCTCTGTCCGCTATTGGCGGTCACGTCCACTGCCACTAACGCTCTGGGTTTAGGACTTGCGACTACGCTGGTACTGACGCTGACTAACCTGACCATTTCGACGCTGCGTCACTGGACGCCAGCCGAGATCCGCATTCCCATTTACGTGATGATCATCGCCTCGGTGGTCAGCGCTGTACAGATGCTGATCAACGCCTACGCCTTTGGCCTGTATCAATCATTAGGGATTTTTATTCCGCTGATTGTCACTAACTGTATCGTGGTGGGCCGCGCTGAAGCCTTCGCCGCCAAAAAAGGTCCGGCGCTTTCGGCACTGGACGGCTTTTCAATTGGTATGGGCGCAACCTGCGCCATGTTCGTGCTGGGTTCACTACGCGAAATTATCGGCAATGGCACGTTGTTTGACGGTGCAGATGCGCTGTTAGGTAGCTGGGCAAAAGTATTACGCGTGGAGATTTTCCACACCGACTCCCCTTTCCTGCTGGCGATGCTGCCACCAGGTGCATTTATTGGCCTGGGACTGATGCTGGCAGGAAAATACCTGATTGATGAAAGAATGAAAAAGCGCCGTGCTGAAGCAGCTGCAGAACGTGCATTGCCAAACGGTGAAACAGGGAATGTCTGATGAATAAAGCAAAACGCCTGGAGATCCTCACTCGCCTGCGTGAGAACAATCCTCATCCCACCACCGAGCTTAATTTCAGTTCGCCTTTTGAATTGCTGATTGCCGTACTGCTTTCCGCTCAGGCGACCGATGTCAGTGTTAATAAGGCGACGGCGAAACTCTACCCGGTGGCGAATACGCCTGCAGCGATGCTTGAACTGGGCGTTGAAGGGGTGAAAACCTATATCAAAACGATTGGGCTTTATAACAGCAAAGCAGAAAATATCATCAAAACCTGCCGTATCTTGCTGGAGCAGCATAATGGCGAGGTTCCGGAAGATCGTGCTGCGCTTGAAGCCCTGCCCGGCGTAGGTCGTAAAACAGCCAACGTCGTATTAAACACTGCATTCGGCTGGCCGACTATTGCTGTCGACACGCACATTTTCCGCGTTTGTAATCGTACTCAATTTGCGCCGGGGAAAAACGTCGAACAGGTAGAAGAAAAGCTACTGAAAGTGGTTCCGGCAGAGTTTAAAGTCGACTGCCACCATTGGTTGATCCTGCACGGGCGTTATACCTGCATTGCCCGCAAGCCCCGCTGTGGCTCTTGTATTATTGAAGATCTTTGTGAATACAAAGAGAAAGTTGACATCTGAAGAAAAGGGGTAACACCGATTACCCCATTGATAACCTTTCTTTATCCTCTTTTAAAACATCTTTTTAACGTCAATGATGCCATTGCTTAGCGTTATCATCAGGTAATCCGTTTGCGGATAACCAAAAATGCAGGTTAATTGTTTTTTTAATAGCGAAATTTTCTATTCATTCGTGATCAAGATCACGATGCTGTCGCAATGTAAAAACATTGCAAGAATCAGGTTAAAATCATTTAAATTTACACACGCAACAAATATTGACCTACAAAACATTACACTGGCTATTTTTCAGAAACTGGACTATCTCACTAGTAAAAACGCTAAATAGCAGAACATATCGCCGTTAAGCCATCACCCCCCTCTCAGTGCAGTGAAAAAATCTGCCGTTACGTTTTTTGAAAAATTTAACGCTGGATAACATTTCCCGGAATGGTTGAATTCCCCGCCTCAGTTATATGTAACAGATTATTACAAAGGACTTGTCTGAAAGTGCAAGATAGTGAACATTACCTGCCGTTTCCCCTCCCACTATAACAATTGCGCGTATGTTTTTTATACATAACGCGAGAAAGCCCCCCCGTTAATATGGGATGTAAAAAAAGAGGTAAAAGTGTCCACTGCAAACCAAAAACCAACTGAAAGCGTCAGTTTGAACGCTTTCAAACAACCGAAGGCGTTCTATCTCATCTTCTCGATTGAGTTATGGGAACGTTTTGGTTATTACGGCCTACAAGGAATTATGGCTGTTTACCTGGTTAAACAACTGGGTATGTCTGAAGCGGATTCAATCACCCTTTTCTCTTCCTTTAGTGCCCTGGTTTATGGTCTGGTCGCTATCGGCGGCTGGTTAGGTGACAAGGTACTGGGTACTAAACGCGTAATTATGCTCGGCGCTATTGTGCTGGCGATTGGTTATGCTCTGGTTGCCTGGTCTGGTCACGACGCCGGTATCGTTTATATGGGTATGGCGGCTATTGCGGTCGGTAACGGCCTGTTTAAAGCTAACCCGTCTTCTCTGCTTTCTACATGCTATGAGAAAAACGACCCGCGTCTGGACGGTGCATTCACCATGTACTACATGTCCGTCAACATCGGCTCTTTCTTCTCTATGATTGCTACGCCGTGGCTGGCCGCGAAATACGGCTGGAGTGTTGCGTTTGCGTTGAGCGTTGTAGGCCTGCTGATCACTATCGTTAACTTCGCCTTCTGCCAACGCTGGGTTAAACAGTACGGTTCAAAACCAGACTTCGAGCCTATCAACTACCGTAACCTGCTGCTGACCATTATTGGTGTTGTGGCACTGATCGCTATCGCCACCTGGCTGCTGCACAATCAGGAAGTTGCGCGTATGGCGCTGGGCGTTGTTGCCTTCGGTATCGTGGTTATCTTCGGTAAAGAAGCCTTCGCGATGAAAGGTGCTGCGCGTCGTAAAATGATCGTTGCCTTCATCCTGATGCTCGAAGCCATTATCTTCTTCGTGCTGTACAGCCAGATGCCAACGTCACTGAACTTCTTTGCGATTCGTAACGTTGAGCACTCCATTCTGGGTCTGGCCGTAGAACCTGAGCAGTATCAGGCACTGAACCCGTTCTGGATCATCATCGGTAGTCCGATTCTGGCCGCTATCTATAACAAGATGGGCGATACCCTGCCGATGCCAACCAAGTTTGCAATCGGCATGGTGATGTGTTCTGGTGCGTTCCTGATTCTGCCGCTGGGTGCGAAATTCGCGTCTGACGCTGGTATCGTGTCTGTAAGCTGGCTGGTCGCAAGCTATGGCCTGCAGAGCATCGGGGAACTGATGATCTCTGGTCTGGGTCTGGCAATGGTTGCTCAACTCGTTCCGCAGCGTCTGATGGGCTTCATTATGGGTAGCTGGTTCCTGACCACTGCCGGTGCAAACCTGATTGGTGGTTATGTTGCGGGTATGATGGCTGTGCCGGATAACGTTACCGATCCGCTGATGTCACTGGAAGTCTATGGTCGCGTATTCTTGCAGATTGGTGTCGCTACTGCCGTTATTGCAGTACTGATGCTGCTGACCGCGCCGAAACTGCACCGCATGACGCAGGATGACGCTGCAGACAAAGCGGCGAAAGCAGCCGTAGCGTAAAATTCAGGGAAACTCTTTTACAAGCCGCTAACTTTTCGTTAGCGGCTTTTTTTTTGTTCAGCAACGCACTACCATACTTTAAACCACAGACAAAAGGAGTTACCGATGAAATTGTTCTACAAACCGGGTGCCTGCTCTCTCGCTTCCCATATCACCCTGCGTGAGAGCGGAAAGGATTTTACCCTCGTCAGTGTGGATTTAATGAAAAAACGTCTCGAAAACGGTGACGATTACTTTGCCGTTAACCCTAAGGGGCAGGTGCCTGCATTGCTGCTGGATGACGGTACTTTGCTGACGGAAGGCGTAGCGATTATGCAGTATCTTGCCGACAGCGTCCCCGACCGCCAGTTGCTGGCACCGGTAAACAGTATTTCCCGCTATAAAACCATCGAATGGCTGAATTACATCGCCACCGAGCTGCATAAAGGTTTCACACCTCTGTTTCGCCCTGATACACCGGAAGAGTACAAACCGACAGTTCGCGCGCAGCTGGAGAAGAATCTGCAATATGTGAACGAGGCACTGAAGGATGAGCACTGGATCTGCGGGCAAAGATTTACAATTGCTGATGCCTATCTGTTTACGGTTCTGCGCTGGGCATACGCGGTGAAACTGAATCTGGAAGGGTTAGAGCACATTGCAGCATTTATGCAACGTATGGCTGAACGTCCGGAAGTACAAGACGCGCTGTCAGCGGAAGGCTTAAAGTAATAGCCATCGGCCCACAGGTCGTTGTGGGCCGAAATGAGATATTTCAGAGCTTTGTTGCGCTGAAGTAATGTTCTGGTTTGGCAATACGATCCTGAGCAGCCACCACTTGCAGCTCATATTCCTGCATTGCTTTGGTGGTCACCATGATTTCGTAGACTGCAGCGGTCACATGTTCCAGCGCCTCCTGCAGCGTTGCCCCCTGAAGCAGTTTCACCAGCAGTAAACCGCTCGTCACATCACCAACACCTACCGGCTGGCGCATACCAAAATCCACCAGCGGACGGCTGATATGCCAGGCTTCATCGGCGGTGACCAGCAGCATTTCAAAACGGTCACGGCTGTAGCCAGCTCGCGCCAGGTGTTTAACCAACACAATTTGTGGCCCTTGCGCAATGAGTTCGCGCGCTGCCAGAACCGCTTCTTCGACGTTATTTACCGCATGCTCACAGAGTATTTCCAGCTCAACCAGATTTGGCGCAATGATATCGCTGGCAGGCAAACCGTGCCGCACATGAAACTCTGCGACACCCGGTGCAACGATACAGCCTTTTTCCGGATGACCCATTACCGGATCGCAAAAATATTTCGCCTGCGGATTCGCGGCTTTCACCTGACGGACGATACCGAGGATATGTTCACCCTGCTCCGCCGATCCCAGATAGCCACTTAATACGGCATCACAGGTGTGTAATTTATCAATGGCGGCAATGCCTTGCACAATTTCGGTTAAATGGCTGGGCGGCATCACGCAGCCAGTCCATTTGCCGTATTGGGTGTGATTAGAAAATTGAACGGTGTTCAGCGGCCAGACGTTCGCGCCCAGGCGGCGCATCGGAAACTCTGCCGCACTGTTACCCGCATGACCATAAACAACGTGAGACTGGATAGCGAGAATATTTTTCATCATGTTCCCTGTATAAAAACCAGGGGGAGTGATTTCTCACTCCCCCTTTCCACTTAATGCATTATTTCCAGCAAATCAGACAGTAATTCTTTTTACCGCGACGCAGTAAGGTAAAACGACCAAACAGACGATCTTCTTCTTTAAAGAAGTATTCAGGATCGGACTGTTTTTCACCGTTAATGGTGATGGCATTGGAGGCGATAGTTTTACGTGCCTGACCACGGGAAGGTTGCAGTTCAGAATCGACCAGTGCCTGCATCAGGTCTGCGCCCTTTTCCATCTCAACCATCGGTACGCCGTCCTGCGCCAGCTGTTCGAAGTCCGCTTCACTCAGCGCACTCAAGGAACCGCTGAACAGGCATTCGGTAATACGTTTTGCCGCCTGCAAACCTTCTTCACCGTGAACCAGACGGGTCACCTGCTCCGCCAGTACATACTGGGCGCGCGGTGCTTTACCGCTGTTTTTATCTTCTTCTTCCAGGGCGTTGATCTCTTCAATGCTCATAAAGGTGAAGAACTTCAGGAAGCGGTAAACGTCGGCATCCGCAGTGTTGATCCAGAACTGGTAGAATTTGTACGGGCTGGTTTTCTTCGGATCCAACCAGACTGCGCCGCCTTCAGTTTTACCAAATTTGGTGCCATCTGCTTTGGTGATCAGCGGAACGGTCAGGCCAAACACCTGATTCTGATGCAGACGACGGGTCAGGTCGATACCAGAAGTGATGTTACCCCACTGATCAGAACCACCAATTTGCAGCACCACACCGTACTGTTTGTTCAGACAGGCGAAGTCATAACCCTGCAACAGGTTGTAGGAAAACTCAGTGAACGAAATCCCCTGATCTTCACGGTTGAGACGCTGCTTAACCGCTTCTTTGTTGATCATCTGGTTAACGGAGAAGTGTTTGCCAATATCGCGCAGGAAGGTCAGCACATTCATATTGCCGAACCAGTCATAGTTGTTCGCCGCGATAGCAGAGTTTTCTCCACAGTCGAAATCGAGGAACGGGGCAACCTGCTTACGGATTTTGTCCACCCACTCCTGAACAGTTTCTTCAGTGTTCAGCTTACGCTCGGCAGCTTTGAAGCTCGGGTCGCCAATCAGACCCGTCGCGCCGCCTACCAGCGCAACCGGCTTGTGGCCCGCCTGCTGGAAGCGTTTCAGGCATAACAATGGAACAAGATGCCCCAAATGCAAGCTGTCAGCGGTAGGATCGAAGCCGCAATAGAGCGCGATCGGGCCTTGCGCCAGTCGCTCTGCTAACGCTTCCTCGTCCGTCACCTGGGCTACCAGCCCCCGCTCTTGCAATTGTTTAATCAAGTTACTGCTTGCCATCAAAATCTCCATGTATATAACGACTGCACCTTTGCCGGTACACGACTTTTCGCCAGATGCGAAAGAGACATAGAATAAAGTGCCAGAATCAGGAGTACCAGCGATTAAAGCAAGATTTTTGCATCTTTTCAGGGTGCAAGACGATCAATCTTCCACGCATCATTTTCACGCTGGTACAAAAAGCGGTCATGCAGGCGATGCTCACCACCCTGCCAGAACTCAATCTGTTCAAGGCTGACGCGAAAACCGCCCCAAAAGCTCGGCAATGGCACTTCGCCCTGTTGAAACTTCTGCTTCAGCTCCAGGAATTTACTTTCAAGGATACCGCGGGCAGAAATGCGACTGGACTGCTTCGAAACCCATGCACCAATCTGGCTATCACGCGGGCGGCTATGAAAATATTTCATCACTTCGAGAGTCGAAAGTCGTTCTGCTTTACCGATCACCATCACCTGGCGCTCAAGGGTATGCCACGGGAACAGCAGGCTAACGCGCGGATTATTTTCGATTTGATGTGCTTTACGGCTGCCGAGGTTGGTGTAAAACACCATGCCTTTTTCGTCGTAATGTTTGAGTAAAACGATGCGCTGATAAGGCTGACCATGTTCATCCACGGTAGCGACCACCATCGCGGTAGGGTCCGCCAGTTTGGCTTCACAAGCCTGAGAGAGCCAACGTTCAAAAAGGGTTAATGGATCGGCGGGAAGATCGCGGCGGCGTAACCCGCCTTTGGTGTATTCACGGCGCAGATGCGCGATTTGCTGCAATTCGTCGTTATCAGACATGGTTTTCTTTACGGATTGTCAGTGGGTGACGCTATTGTGCGCCGCCCCTGGAAAAATCTCAACGCTGTGGATTTTGTAACTGACAGTTATTCAAGACGATGCGGTCGCGTTTATAGACAGTCGCTTCATCGCCTTTCGACCAGAAAACATAGATTCCGTCAGTGTAACGCGCGCCAGAGGCTGAAATGCCCTGTTTGAGATGCAGTAGTTGATTATCGTAAACAAAACTGACCTCCTGGCGCGGATTATTCAGTTTGACCGTCAACGGTTTTTCATCACACTGGTATTCCAGCGTAGCGGTTTGCATGCGCTCAACCAGCTGATTAAAGGCGCTACAGCCGGAGAGAAGGACCGGCAAAATGATAATTAACAGTTTTTTCATAGTCATATCCCGAAGACTTTCCTGGTCTGGAGGGCAATACGCCCTCCCTAACGTTCCAAGTGTAACGGCAGACGCGGTAAGAAAAATTCAGTTAACTCTGATATCACGGGTTAGCGGGGAAAATAGCCCCCAGTACCGTCTCCTGGCTTGCGCCAGTGACGGAAGGCAGATTTCCTGGTAATCCCGCCAGCGTCCGCCAGGCAAGCCAGGCGAAAGCCAATGCTTCCATGTCATCGCCACTAATGCCAACGGCATCGGTGGTGGTGACTTCTGTGCCTGGCAGTAATGCCGCCAGACGCGCCATGAGTAGCGGATTACGACTACCTCCACCACATACCATCAATCGTTCGCAGCCACCGCTCAACAAAACTTGTTCAGAAATGGTCACGGCGGTGAGTTCTGCCAGTGTCGCCTGCACATCTCGGGGATCAACACCCGGAAAATGGCGCAAATGGCGCTCCAGCCAACCATAGTTAAAGTATTCGCGTCCGGTGCTTTTCGGTGCAGGTTGCGAGAAATACGGGTCGCTGAGCATATTTTGCAGCAGTGGGAGAATAACTTTACCCGCCCGTGCCCACTCGGCATCTTTATCGTAAGGTTTACCGGCCTGACGCCAGATCCAGGCATCCATCAGCATGTTACCAGGACCGGTATCGTAGCCCCCAACCGGCTGCCCAGGAATGAGCAGTGACAGATTGGCGATGCCGCCAATATTGAGCACCATTCGTCGCTCGGTTGGGTGAGCCAGCAGCGCATGATGGAACGCAGGTACCAGCGGTGCGCCTTGTCCTCCCAAGGCAATATCGCGACGGCGAAAATCACCGACAACCGTAATTCCGGTGCGTGCCACAATTTGATTGTTATCGCCAATCTGTAAAGTGTGTGGTGCCACGCCCGTCGGTTCATGCCAGACGGTTTGACCGTGACAACCGATCGCAACTATATCTCTTGCCTGCAGATTTTGTTCCTTAAGCAAGGCATTGACCGCATCAGCAAAAAGTCGCCCGAGTTGAGTATCAAGCTGTCCAAACTGCGAAAGTGTAAGCTGCTGGCCCTGGCAAATATCCAGTACAGCCTGTTTCAGAGATACCGGGATCGGCCAACTCAAACTTGCCAGCTGTGCGACCCGGTGTTCATCAATTGTCGCCAACACAACATCAACACCATCAAGGCTGGTGCCTGACATAACGCCAATAAAGCGGCCCGATTTCATAGTTCATCCTTTTTCAATCTGACGTTTGCGCACCACTCAAACATAAACTTTTCGTGAATACCATGCGGAATGACCGATTTTTACCGTTGGTAGTAAAACATTATCTTCAAATCAATAATCATCATGAATGTTTTGTTTATAATTGGTTGATCCTACTTTCATTATGATTTGCTCATATTTGGTAGAACATGTAACCATGGATTCACATATGCCATATACTTTGACCATGAGGGATGCTTGCGTGGCGTTTCATGGTGAACAGGAGATTTTTCAATGATTAAACGCGTATTGGTTGTTTCAATGGTAGGTCTGTCTCTTGTCGGTTGTGTTAATAACGACACCCTGTCAGGGGATGTTTATACCGCTTCTGAAGCGAAACAAGTACAGAATGTCAGCTATGGCACCATCGTTAACGTACGTCCGGTACAGATTCAGGGCGGTGATGATTCCAACGTTATCGGTGCAATTGGCGGTGCTGTTCTTGGTGGTTTCCTGGGGAATACTGTTGGTGGCGGAACCGGGCGTTCTCTGGCTACTGCAGCAGGCGCTGTTGCAGGTGGCGTAGCTGGTCAGGGCGTACAGAGTGCAATGAACAAAACGCAGGGTGTCGAGCTGGAAATTCGTAAAGACGATGGTAATACCATCATGGTGGTACAGAAACAAGGCAACACTCGTTTCTCTCCGGGCCAACGTGTCGTACTGGCCAGCAATGGCAGTCAGGTGACCGTTTCTCCGCGCTAAATAAGTTTGCGTGTGGTCAGGTTACTGACCACACGCCCCCTTCATTTCACCCTTTGGCCTGTAACTCAATGATATTATGCTCAAGTTTTGCGATGAGCGTAATCAGTTGTTCCAGTTCCTCTGCGGAGATGCCATGTAATATTTCCGCGCGGGTTTTGTTAATAACAGCTTCCATTTCGCTGATCAGTGGCTCTGCCTTTTCCGTCAGTTTAATACGTTTAGCCCGACGATCGCTGGCACAAGTTTGACGCGAAATTAACCCTTTTTCTTCCAGTTGGTCCAGAGTACGGACCAGTGATGGCTGCTCGATGCCAATCGCTTTTGCCAGTTGAATTTGCGACTGGTCTGGAGGTAACTGATGGATATTGTGTAACGTAACCCAATGGGTTTGTGTTAACTCCAGCGGTTTCAGGCGATGGTCTATCAGAGCACGCCATATGCGCACCAACCGTGCCAGATCAGAACCTAGTGGCGATTCCAATTTCATCTCCTTATAATTAGCTTGCTAAGATATTATGCGGCTTTTAGAATAGTGTGCAGCAATTGTATTGCTAAAACAAATGTATTGCTGCATTTGGTTACCGTCAGACATATTTTTCAGAAATTGCGCGTAAATTTTTCGCACTTAAAGAATATTTATTAATCTAACGCAATATATTCGGTCGTAAAGGAATCTACTTTGTGAAGTTTATGCTCAATGCAACAGGATTGCCCTTACAAGATCTGGTGTTCGGTGCGTCCGTCTACTTTCCTCCGTTTTTCAAAGCCTTCGCGTTTGGATTCGTCATCTGGCTTGTCGTACACCGCCTGCTTCGTGGCTGGATCTACGCCGGTGACATCTGGCATCCCTTGTTAATGGATTTATCGCTGTTTGCGATTTGCGTTTGCCTTGCTCTGGCAATACTGATTGCGTGGTAACTATGTCAATTAAAACAATTAAGTATTTCTCAACAATCATTGTAGCGGTAGTTGCGGTTCTTGCCGGATGGTGGCTGTGGAATTATTACATGCAATCTCCGTGGACACGCGACGGGAAAATACGCGCAGAACAGGTTTCTATCACCCCACAGGTGTCGGGACGTATTGTTGAGCTGAATATAAAAGACAACCAGCTGGTTAACGCGGGGGATCTTCTGCTCACGATCGATAAAACGCCCTTTCAGATCGCCGAGCTGAACGCACAGGCTCAGCTGGCGAAAGCGCAATCTGACCTCGCAAAAGCCAATAACGAAGCGAATCGTCGTCGTCATCTCTCACAAAATTTTATTTCTGCCGAAGAACTCGATACCGCTAACCTCAATGTTAAAGCGATGCAGGCCAGTGTTGATGCCGCACAGGCGACGCTGAAACAGGCACAATGGCAACTGGCGCAAACGGAAATTCGCGCCCCGGTGAGTGGATGGGTGACTAACCTTACTACCCGCATCGGCGATTACGCTGATACCGGGAAACCGCTGTTTGCCCTTGTCGACAGCCACTCGTTTTACGTCATTGGTTATTTTGAAGAAACCAAGTTGCGCCATATCCGCGAAGGTGCACCAGCACAAATTACCCTCTATAGTGATAACAAAACGTTACAGGGTCACGTTTCCAGTATCGGTCGGGCGATTTATGATCAGAGCGTTGAAAGTGACTCAAGCCTTATTCCGGATGTTAAACCTAACGTCCCCTGGGTTCGACTCGCCCAACGCGTTCCCGTCCGCTTTGCGCTGGATAAAGTCCCAGGCGATGTCACGTTGGTGTCGGGCACCACCTGTAGCATTGCCGTAGGTCAATAATGAACGCATCGTCATGGTCCTTGCGCAATTTGCCCTGGTTCAGGGCCACGCTGGCGCAATGGCGTTATGCGTTACGCAATACCATTGCCATGTGTCTGGCGCTGACGGTTGCCTATTATTTAAATCTGGATGAACCCTATTGGGCGATGACCTCGGCTGCAGTGGTTAGCTTTCCCACCGTTGGCGGTGTTATCAGCAAAAGCCTCGGACGCATCGCTGGCAGTTTGCTCGGAGCCATTGCGGCACTGCTTCTTGCCGGGCATACGCTCAATGAGCCGTGGTTTTTTCTATTGAGCATGTCGGCGTGGCTTGGCTTTTGTACCTGGGCCTGTGCGCACTTCACGAATAACGTCGCGTATGCATTTCAACTGGCGGGCTACACGGCTGCCATCATCGCCTTTCCGATGGTTAATATTACTGAGGCCAGCCAGCTGTGGGATATCGCTCAGGCGCGCGTTTGCGAGGTGATTGTCGGCATTTTGTGCGGCGGCATGATGATGATGATCCTGCCTAGCAGTTCCGATGCTACAGCCCTTTTAACCGCATTGAAAAACATGCACGCCCGACTACTTGAACATGCCAGTTTACTCTGGCAGCCTGAAACAACCGATGCCATTCGTGCAGCACATGAAGGGGTGATTGGGCAGATACTGACCATGAATTTGCTGCGTATCCAGGCTTTCTGGAGCCACTATCGTTTTCGCCAGCAAAACGCGCGCCTTAATGCGCTGCTCCACCAGCAATTACGTATGACCAGTGTCATCTCCAGCCTGCGACGTATGTTGCTCAACTGGCCCTCACCGCCAGGTGCCACACGAGAAATTCTCGAACAGTTGCTGACGGCGCTCGCCAGTTCGCAAACAGATGTTTACACCGTCGCACGTATTATCGCCCCGCTACGCCCGACCAACGTCGCCGACTATCGGCACGTCGCCTTCTGGCAGCGACTACGTTATTTTTGCCGCCTTTATCTGCAAAGTAGTCAGGAATTACATCGTCTGCAAAGCGGTGTAGATGATCATACCAGACTCCCACGGACATCCGGCCTGGCTCGTCATACCGATAACGCCGAAGCTATGTGGAGCGGGCTGCGTACATTTTGTACGTTGATGATGATTGGCGCATGGAGTATTGCTTCGCAATGGGATGCCGGTGCCAATGCATTAACGCTGGCAGCAATTAGCTGCGTACTCTACTCCGCCGTCGCAGCACCGTTTAAGTCGTTGTCACTTCTGATGCGCACGCTGGTGTTACTTTCGCTATTCAGCTTTGTGGTCAAATTTGGTCTGATGGTCCAGATTAGCGATCTGTGGCAATTTTTACTGTTTCTCTTTCCACTGCTGGCGACAATGCAGCTTCTTAAATTGCAGATGCCAAAATTTGCCGCATTGTGGGGGCAACTGATTGTTTTTATGGGTTCTTTTATCGCTGTCACTAATCCCCCGGTGTATGATTTTGCTGATTTTCTTAACGATAATCTGGCAAAAATCGTTGGCGTCGCGTTGGCGTGGTTAGCGTTCGCCATTCTGCGTCCAGGATCGGATGCTCGTAAAAGCCGCCGCCATATTCGCGCGCTGCGCCGGGATTTTGTCGATCAGCTAAGCCGCCATCCAACACTGAGTGAAAGCGAATTTGAATCGCTCACTTATCATCACGTCAGTCAGTTGAGTAACAGCCAGGATGCGCTGGCTCGCCGTTGGTTATTACGCTGGGGTGTAGTGCTGCTGAACTGTTCTCATGTTGTCTGGCAATTGCGCGACTGGGAATCGCGTTCCGATCCGTTATCGCGAGTACGGGATAACTGTATTTCACTGTTGCGGGGAGTGATGAGTGAGCGTGGCGTTCAGCAAAAATCACTGGCGGCCACACTTGAAGAATTACAGCGGATTTGCGACAGCCTTGCCCGTCATCATCAACCTGCCGCCCGTGAGCTGGCGGCAATTGTCTGGCGGCTGTACTGCTCGCTTTCGCAACTTGAGCAAGCACCACCGCAAGGTACGCTGGCCTCTTAATTACTTAATTACACCACAGGCATAGCGTTCACCGCCACCGCCCAGCGGTTTAGGTTGATCGGACATATTATCGCCGCCAACGTGGACCATCAGCGCTTTGTCTTTGATTTCATCCAGTGATTTCAGACGAGGCGCGATGACGGCATCGGTAGCTTTGCCGTCATTATTGACGACCAGTGCAGGCAGATCGCCTAAATGCCCGGCACCTTCTGGCCCTTCATGTTTACCGGTATTTTGTGGATCAAGATGCCCGCCTGCGGATTCCGCGGCGCTGGCTTTGCCATCTTTGGTGGCTGGCTGGCAGCTTCCTTTGGCATGAATATGGAAGCCATGTTCACCGGGGGGTAATGCTTTCAGATCGGGCGAAAACTCCAGACCTTTATCGGTTTCAGTAATGGTGACGCTACCAATTGACTGCCCTACCCCTTGCGACGTGACGAGGTTCATCTCGACTTTTTCACTGGCAGCTTGTGCGCCGGTTGCAACAACCAGCGCCAGAATAGCCAGACTAAAACGTTTCATAGGACCTCCGTTCATTGTGCATTCCTGAATAAGTGTAAACCAGTGACACATTTTTGAACGGCGGCTATTCCTAAAAGTGCTTACGGTACGTCGTACCCCAGTGCCGCTTTACGGATACGAAACCATTGTTGACGGGTCATTTTCAGTGTTTCTGCTTCGACAGCTGCCCGTACGCGCTCAATTTTACCTGAACCGATAATTGGCAGCGGCTGCGATGGTAAACGTAATACCCAGGCGTAAACCACCTGTTCAATCGAGCCCGCGTTTAACTCCTCTGCCACCACAGCCAGTTCATCACGCAGCGGCTGGAAATAATCATCATTAAACAGACGACCACCACCAAGGCAGGACCACGCCATCGGACGAACACGCAGTTGTTGTAGTTGGTCGAGCGTGCCATCCAGCAGTAACGGCTGATGCACCGGGGATATTTCCACCTGATTAGTGGCAAGGGTAAACGGCAGACGTGATTGCAACAGGGCAAATTGCGCAGGCGTAAAGTTCGATACGCCAAAATGACGCACTTTGCCGCTCTGATGCAGATGTTTGAACGCGTCCGCCACTTCATCGGCATCCATTAACGGGTCTGGTCGGTGGATTAACAGCAAATCCAGATGATCGGTCGCGAGATTAATTAGCGACTGTTCGGCGCTCTTAATGATGTGATCGCGGTCAGTGATGTAATGACCAATGACGTTTTCTTCACGCGCGGTCGTCGCGATACCGCATTTACTGACGATTTCCATCCGTTCACGCAGGTGAGGTGCCAGTTTCAGTGCCTCGCCAAACGCCGCTTCGCACTGATAGCCACCATAAATATCAGCATGGTCCACGGTGGTCACGCCGAGATCCAGATGCTCTTCAATAAAACTGACCAGCTGGCGGGCGGACATATTCCAGTCCATCAATCGCCAGTAGCCCATCACAAAACGGGAAAACTCCGGGCCTTGCGGCGCAATAGTAATACGCTGAACCATAATCGCTTCCTCTTATCAGATATGAGAGGAGTATACGCAAGATTAGGTTCAAAAGAGTGATGGTTGCTCCGGTTCGTCTGATGACGCTGGCTTATTTGCGCGTAATTTGCGCATTAATCGCTGCCGACAAAGGCGCAGCACCTCTTGTTTTTCGCCATCGCTCATTTTATTCCAGTTAAAACGCTCATCACGACTACGAAAACAGCCGCGACAAAACCCGCGTTCGTCAGACTGGCAAATTCCCCGGCACGGGCTCTGGACGGGAAAGAACTCTAATTGCTCCGCCACTTCGCCCTCCTCAGATAAGATTATTACCATTATTGAAGCTGTTAATGTCCAAAGTAGCAACTTTGCTTGCACTAGACCGACTGGTCTACTACACTCCAACGCATGAACAAACACACCGAACATGATACTCGCGAACATCTCCTGGCGACGGGCGAGCAACTTTGCCTGCAACGTGGATTCACCGGGATGGGGCTAAGCGAATTACTAAAAACCGCTGAAGTGCCGAAAGGGTCCTTCTATCACTACTTTCGCTCTAAAGAAGCGTTTGGCGTTGCCATGCTTGAGCGTCATTACGCCGCATATCACCAGCGACTGACTGAGTTGCTGCAATCCGGCGAAGGTAACTACCGCGACCGCATACTGGCTTATTACCAGCAAACACTGAACCAGTTTTGCCAACATGGAACCATCAGTGGTTGCCTGACAGTAAAACTCTCTGCCGAAGTGTGCGATCTGTCAGAAGATATGCGCAGCGCGATGGATAAAGGTGCTCGCGGCGTGATCGCCCTGCTCTCTCAGGCGCTGGAAAATGGCCGTGAGAACCATTGTTTAACCTTTTGTGGCGAACCGCTGCAACAGGCACAAGTGCTTTACGCACTGTGGCTTGGCGCGAATCTGCAGGCCAAAATTTCGCGCAGTTTCGAGCCACTGGAAAACGCGCTGGCCCATGTAAAAAACATTATTGCGACGCCTGCCGTTTAGCAGGCATTTTTTATCACCAGACGACCGGGAGCCTTTATGTCATCTGAAAAACTGTATTCCCCACTGAAAGTGGGCGCGATCACGGCGGCAAACCGTATTTTTATGGCACCGCTGACGCGTCTGCGCAGTATTGAACCGGGTGACATTCCTACCCCGTTGATGGCGGAATACTATCGCCAACGTGCCAGTGCCGGTTTGATTATTAGTGAAGCCACGCAAATTTCTGCCCAGGCAAAAGGATATGCAGGTGCGCCTGGCATCCATAGTCCGGAGCAAATTGCCGCATGGAAAAAAATCACCGCTGGCGTTCATGCTGAAAATGGTCATATGGCCGTGCAGCTGTGGCACACCGGACGCATTTCTCACGCCAGCCTGCAACCTGGCGGTCAGGCACCGGTAGCGCCTTCAGCACTTAGCGCGGGAACACGTACTTCTCTGCGCGATGAAAATGGTCAGGCGATCCGTGTTGAAACATCCATGCCGCGTGCGCTTGAACTGGAAGAGATTCCAGGTATCGTCAATGATTTCCGTCAGGCCATTGCTAACGCGCGTGAAGCCGGTTTTGATCTGGTAGAGCTCCACTCTGCTCACGGTTATTTGCTGCATCAGTTCCTTTCTCCTTCTTCAAACCATCGTACCGATCAGTACGGCGGCAGCGTGGAAAATCGCGCACGTTTGGTACTGGAAGTGGTCGATGCCGGGATTGAAGAATGGGGTGCCGATCGCATTGGCATTCGCGTTTCGCCAATCGGTACTTTCCAGAACACAGATAACGGCCCGAATGAAGAAGCCGATGCACTGTATCTGATTGAACAACTGGGTAAACGCGGCATTGCTTATCTGCATATGTCAGAACCAGATTGGGCGGGGGGTGAACCGTATACTGATGCGTTCCGCGAAAAAGTACGCGCCCGTTTCCACGGTCCGATTATCGGGGCAGGTGCATACACAGTAGAAAAAGCTGAAACGCTGATCGGCAAAGGGTTAATTGATGCGGTGGCATTTGGTCGTGACTGGATTGCGAACCCGGATCTGGTCGCCCGCTTGCAGCGCAAAGCTGAGCTTAACCCACAGCGTGCCGAAAGTTTCTACGGTGGCGGCGCGGAAGGCTATACCGATTACCCGACGTTGTAATCCAACATTGCGAGCGGCGTAAAGCCGCCGCTATACTAAAACAACATTTTGAATCTGTTAGCCATTTTGAGGATAAAAAGATGCGTCTTCTTCATACCATGCTGCGCGTTGGCGATTTGCAACGCTCCATCGATTTTTATACCAAAGTGCTGGGCATGAAACTGCTGCGTACCAGCGAAAACCCGGAATACAAATACTCACTGGCGTTTGTTGGCTACGGCCCGGAAACCGAAGAAGCGGTGATTGAACTGACCTACAACTGGGGCGTGGATAAATACGAACTCGGCACTGCTTATGGTCACATCGCGCTTAGCGTAGATAACGCCGCTGAAGCGTGCGAAAAAATCCGTCAAAACGGGGGTAACGTGACCCGTGAAGCGGGTCCGGTAAAAGGCGGTACTACGGTTATCGCGTTTGTGGAAGATCCGGACGGTTACAAAATTGAGTTAATCGAAGAGAAAGACGCCGGTCGCGGTCTGGGCAACTAATCTCCTGCCGGGCGTGAACTCATCGCGCCCGCATCTTTACTGCATCGACAAGTAATATTTGTCATAATGCGCGCTGCAATTTATCCGTATTAAGAGAATCAGATGTCCGATAACGCTCAACTTACCGGTCTGTGCGACCGTTTTCGTGGTTTTTATCCTGTTGTGATCGATGTTGAAACAGCCGGATTTAACGCCAAAACCGATGCGCTGCTTGAGATTGCCGCCATCACCCTGAAAATGGATGAACAAGGCTGGCTGATGCCGGACACCACATTACATTTCCACGTCGAACCATTTGTCGGCGCAAATTTGCAACCAGAAGCCCTCGCCTTCAACGGCATTGACCCGAACGATCCCGATCGCGGCGCGGTCAGCGAATACGAGGCGCTGCACGAAATTTTTAAAGTTGTACGTAAAGGTATTAAAGCGAGCGGCTGTAACCGCGCCATTATGGTGGCGCACAATGCCAATTTTGATCACAGCTTTATGATGGCCGCCGCAGAACGCGCCTCACTGAAACGTAACCCGTTCCACCCTTTCGCCACTTTTGACACTGCTGCACTGGCCGGGCTGGCACTCGGACAAACCGTATTGTCAAAGGCTTGCCAGACCGCTGGCATGGACTTCGACAGCACCCAGGCGCACTCCGCGCTGTACGACACCGAACGCACTGCTGTGCTGTTTTGTGAAATCGTCAACCGCTGGAAACGTCTGGGAGGCTGGCCGCTACCTGCCGCCGAAGAGGTGTAATCGAGTCGATGCCTGATGACATGCAATGATTCAGGCATCTATAGTGAGGCTATTCCACGCATCCTGCATGATATTCACGGGGAATAGCGTTAATGGCAGATAATCCAGACCCTTCATCGCTCCTGCCGGACGTGTTTTCACCGGCGACCCGCGACTGGTTTCTTCGCGCCTTTAAACAGCCGACCGCTGTCCAGCCGCAAACCTGGCATGTGGCGGCGCGAAGCGAACATGCGCTGGTGATTGCACCGACCGGCTCCGGGAAAACGCTGGCAGCATTTCTCTACGCCCTCGATCGGCTCTTCCGCGAAGGCGGCGAAGATACCCGCGAGGCGCATAAGCGTAAAACCTCACGCATCCTCTATATTTCACCGATAAAAGCCCTGGGCACCGACGTTCAGCGCAACTTGCAGATCCCGTTGAAGGGTATTGCCGATGAACGGCGGCGGCGCGGCGAAACGGAAGTCAATCTTCGCGTAGGGATCCGTACTGGCGATACGCCTGCACAGGAACGCAGCAAACTCACCCGTAATCCGCCGGATATTCTGATCACCACACCCGAATCACTCTATCTGATGCTGACCTCCCGCGCGCGCGAAACGCTACGCGGCGTCGAAACGGTAATTATTGATGAAGTCCACGCGGTAGCGGGCAGTAAACGTGGTGCGCATCTGGCGTTAAGTCTGGAGCGGCTCGATGCGCTGCTCCACACCTCAGCACAGCGAATTGGCCTTTCTGCCACTGTGCGCTCAGCCAGCGATGTGGCAGCATTTCTTGGTGGCGATCGCCCGGTTACGGTAGTCAACCCGCCCGCAATGCGCCATCCGCAGATACGAATTGTCGTACCGGTCGCCAATATGGATGATGTCTCATCGGTCGCCAGCGGCACCGGCGAAGACAGCCATGCCGGCCGGGAAGGCTCCATCTGGCCATATATTGAAACGGGTATCCTTGATGAAGTGTTGCGCCATCGCTCGACCATTGTCTTTACTAATTCACGCGGGCTGGCGGAAAAACTGACGGCACGATTAAATGAGCTTTACGCCGCACGCTTACAGCGTTCCCCGTCTATCGCCGTTGATGCGGCCCATTTCGAGTCGACCTCCGGCGCAACCTCTAACCGTGTACAAAGTAGCGACGTTTTTATTGCCCGCTCACACCACGGCTCCGTCTCTAAAGAACAACGAGCAATCACCGAACAGGCGCTGAAATCGGGTGAATTACGCTGCGTGGTCGCAACCTCCAGTCTTGAACTGGGGATTGATATGGGCGCGGTGGATCTGGTGATTCAGGTGGCAACGCCGCTTTCTGTTGCCAGTGGGTTACAACGCATTGGTCGCGCCGGACATCAGGTTGGCGGTGTATCTAAAGGGCTGTTTTTCCCCCGTACCCGGCGTGATTTAGTCGATTCCGCAGTCATTGTAGAGTGTATGTTCGCAGGCAGGCTGGAAAACCTGACACCACCGCATAATCCTCTCGACGTCCTTGCGCAGCAAACCGTTGCCGCCGCGGCGATGGATGCATTACAGGTAGACGAATGGTACTCCCGCGTACGCCGTGCCGCACCGTGGAAAGATCTGCCAAGACGTGTTTTTGACGCCACGCTGGATATGCTTTCCGGGCGCTATCCCTCTGGCGATTTTTCTGCTTTTCGCCCCAAACTGGTCTGGAACAGGGAGACCGGGATATTGACCGCCCGACCTGGCGCTCAATTGTTGGCGGTTACCAGCGGCGGCACCATTCCGGATCGTGGCATGTATAGCGTGTTATTACCCGAAGGTGAAGAAAAGGCCGGTTCGCGGCGGGTGGGTGAACTGGATGAGGAGATGGTATATGAGTCGCGGGTGAACGACATTATCACTCTCGGCGCTACCTCATGGCGGATCCAGCAAATCACCCGCGATCAGGTGATTGTGACTCCTGCTCCGGGTCGTTCTGCCCGGCTCCCCTTCTGGCGTGGTGAAGGTAACGGACGTCCGGCTGAATTAGGCGAGATGATCGGCGATTTTCTTCATTTGCTGGCGGATGGCGCGTTCTTTTCCGGGACTATTCCCCCGTGGCTGGCAGAAGAAAATACGATCGCCAATATTCAGGGGTTGATTGAGGAGCAGCGCAACGCGACGGGCATCGTTCCGGGGAGTCGCCATCTGGTCCTCGAACGGTGCCGTGATGAAATTGGTGACTGGCGTATTATTTTGCACTCTCCCTATGGAAGACGGGTGCATGAACCCTGGGCGCTGGCGATTGCCGGGCGAATACATGCGCTATGGGGCGCTGACGCGTCGGTGGTCGCCAGTGATGACGGCATTGTTGCACGTATTCCTGACACCGATGGTAAATTGCCCGATGCCGCGATTTTTTTGTTTGAACCAGAAAAGTTGCTGCAAATTGTCCGCGAGGCGGTAGGCAGCTCGGCACTTTTCGCCGCCCGTTTTCGCGAATGCGCCGCGCGGGCATTATTAATGCCGGGGCGCACTCCGGGCCATCGCACCCCGCTTTGGCAACAACGGCTGCGCGCCAGTCAGTTGCTGGAAATCGCTCAGGGATATCCGGATTTTCCGGTCATTCTCGAAACCCTACGCGAATGTCTGCAAGATGTTTATGATCTTCCCGCACTGGAACGTTTGATGCGTCGCCTGAACGGTGGCGAAATTCAAATATCCGATGTAACGACCACTACGCCCTCGCCTTTCGCCACAAGTTTATTGTTCGGCTATGTCGCGGAATTTATGTACCAGAGCGACGCCCCGCTGGCAGAGCGCCGGGCATCCGTACTGTCGCTGGACAGCGAGTTACTGCGCAATCTACTCGGACAGGTCGATCCGGGGGAATTACTCGACCCGCAGGTCATTCGCCAGGTGGAAGAAGAGTTGCAACGACTGGCTCCTGGCAGAAGAGCGAAAGGTGAAGAAGGATTGTTCGACCTGCTGCGCGAACTGGGGCCAATGACCGTTGAAGACCTGGCGCAACGGCATACAGGCAGCAGTGAAGAGGTTGCGTCGTATCTGGAAAATCTTCTTGCAGTAAAACGAATCTTCCCAGCGATGATTAGCGGACAGGAGCGTCTTGCCTGTATGGATGATGCCGCCAGGCTGCGTGATGCCCTCGGCGTACGACTACCAGAGTCATTGCCAGAGATTTATTTACATAGAGTCAGTTACCCGCTTCGCGACCTCTTTCTGCGCTATCTCCGGGCTCATGCTCTGGTCACGGCTGAACAACTGGCTCATGAGTTTAGTCTCGGTATTGCCATTGTCGAAGAGCAGCTTCAGCAACTGCGTGAACAGGGTCTGGTGATGAATCTGCAACAAGACATCTGGGTGAGCGATGAAGTATTTCGTCGTCTGCGTTTGCGCTCGCTGCAAGCCGCCAGAGAAGCGACGCGTCCCGTTGCAGCCACGACCTATGCGCGATTGCTGCTGGAACGTCAGGGCGTATTACCCGCCACCGATGGTAGCCCGGCGCTCTTTGCCTCAACATCGCCAGGCGTTTATGAGGGCGTAGATGGCGTGATGCGGGTGATCGAACAGCTTGCCGGAGTCGGTTTACCCGCCTCACTCTGGGAAAGCCAGATCCTGCCTGCCCGCGTACGCGACTATTCGTCAGAAATGCTCGATGAATTACTGGCAACCGGTGCGGTTATCTGGTCGGGGCAAAAAAAACTGGGTGAAGATGACGGCCTGGTGGCACTGCATCTACAGGAATATGCTGCAGAATCGTTCACTCCCGCCGAAGCGGATCAGGCGAATCGTTCGGCGCTGCAACAAGCGATAGTCGCTGTTCTGGCTGACGGAGGAGCCTGGTTTGCACAACAAATCAGCCAACGGATACGCGACAAAATCGGCGAATCGGTTGATCTCTCTGCCCTGCAAGAGGCGTTATGGGCGCTGGTCTGGCAAGGCGTCATCACCAGCGACATTTGGGCACCGTTACGCGCCCTCACCCGCAGCAGTTCCAACGCACGCACCTCAACTCGCCGCAGTCACCGGGCTCGTCGTGGACGTCCTGTCTATGCGCAACCCGTCTCGCCGCGGGTATCTTACAACACACCAAATCTGGCTGGACGCTGGTCGTTATTGCAGGTGGAGCCACTAAACGATACCGAAAGGATGCTGGCGCTGGCGGAAAATATGCTCGACCGCTACGGCATCATCAGTCGTCAGGCGGTGATAGCCGAAAATATCCCTGGCGGGTTTCCATCGATGCAAACGCTTTGTCGAAGTATGGAAGACTCCGGGCGAATTATGCGAGGTCGTTTTGTAGAAGGTCTGGGTGGCGCGCAATTCGCTGAACGTCTGACTATTGACCGATTGCGCGATCTGGCGACACAAGCCACGCAAACGCGCCACTATACACCAGTGGCGCTCTCTGCCAACGATCCGGCTAATGTGTGGGGAAATCTTCTGCCCTGGCCTGCACATCCGGCAACGCTGGTTCCAACGCGTCGGGCGGGTGCGCTGGTGGTCGTTTCTGGCGGCAAATTGTTACTCTATCTGGCGCAAGGTGGCAAAAAAATGCTGGTCTGGCAGGAAAAAGAGGAATTACTCGCCCCAGAGGTTTTCCACGCGCTGACTACCGCACTGCGTCGCGAACCACGGCTGCGCTTTACGCTAACAGAAGTGAATGATCTACCGGTCCGGCAAACGCCGATGTTTACGCTGCTGCGTGAGGCGGGATTTTCAAGTTCGCCACAAGGGCTGGATTGGGGATAGAGAAAGGACTGACGGATGCCCGTTCGCATCCGTCAGTATTGCAGGACGGATTATTCCGCGTCCGGCTCTTCAGACTTGTATTTAGCGGCAGTTTCTTTGATCAGCTGCTGCAGTTCGCCACGCTGATACATTTCGATCACGATATCACAACCGCCGACCAGCTCGCCGTCAACCCACAGTTGCGGGAAGGTCGGCCAGTTAGCATATTTCGGCAGTTCCGCACGAATGTCCGGATTCTGCAGAATATCAACATAGGCAAAACGTTCGCCACATGCGGCAAGCGCCTGGACTGCCTGGGCAGAGAAACCGCAGCTCGGCAGTTTCGGTGAACCTTTCATGTACAGCAGGATCGGGTTTTCAGCAATCTGGCGTTGGATTTTTTCGATAGTGGTGCTCATTGTCTTGCTTCCTCAAACTTCTTTACGGCAGTAATCTGACATTGTAGCGGGTCAGTGCGGCATCGGAAAATAACATTTTCATCACGCTTTTGCTATTTTATCCCTTTGCTCTATTTGTTGCATTTCAAATATTCGTTTCTTCTCTGATGCCGGCAAACTGGCGTATTTATAACCATTTTTAGCTTTCACTGCTGCATTTTTTTGCGCTCGCCAACGAAACGTATTTTTTAACAATAAAAGCTATTAACTTTCTCTTCTTCTATGCATTAGAATCATCAAGTTTTGTAAATCAGACGCAGGCATGATAGACCTGCCTTAACAGAGGGACGCTCAGTGGCGCGGATAAACCGTATTTCGATCACGCTCTGTGCTTTACTTTTTACCACCCTGCCTTTAACGCCTATGGCCCATGCTTCAAAGCAAGCCAGGGAGAGTTCTGCTACCACTCATATCACCAAAAAAGCAGATAAAAAGAAAAGCACGGCAACCACCAAAAAGACCCAGAAAACAGCGAAAAAAGCCGCCAGTAAAAGTACGACCAAAAGCAAAACCGCTTTTTCCGTTAAAAAATCTTCCATTACCGCTTCTAAAAACGCCAAAACTCGCAGCAAACACGCCGTCAATAAAACGGCCTCAGCCAGCTTTACCGAAAAGTGTACCAAACGTAAGGGCTATAAATCGCATTGTGTGAAAGTCAAAAATGCCGCGTCAGGAACTCTTGCCGACGCGCACAAAGCGAAGGTGCAAAAAGCTACGAAAGTGGCAATGAATAAACTGATGCAGCAAATTGGTAAGCCATATCGTTGGGGTGGCAGCTCACCGCGTACCGGTTTTGATTGCAGCGGCCTGGTTTATTACGCTTATAAAGATTTGGTGAAAATTCGTATTCCGCGTACGGCGAATGAAATGTATCACCTGCGTGATGCAGCGCCAATCGAACGTAGTGAACTGAAAAACGGCGACCTGGTCTTTTTCCGTACTCAGGGACGCGGCACAGCCGATCATGTCGGCGTGTATGTCGGCAACGGCAAATTTATTCAGTCACCGCGCACAGGTCAGGAAATTCAAATCACTTCTCTCAGTGAAGACTACTGGCAGCGCCACTATGTTGGCGCTCGTCGGGTAATGACCCCAAAAACACTTCGCTAAAACTTTACCCTGTTGTTACGGCAACAGGGTAAGTTCATCTTTTGTCTCACCTTTTAATTTGCTACCCTATCCATACGCACAATAAGGCTATTGTACGTATGCAAATTAATAATAAAGGAGAGTAGCAATGTCATTCGAATTACCTGCACTACCATATGCTAAAGATGCTCTGGCACCGCACATTTCTGCGGAAACCATCGAGTATCACTACGGCAAGCACCATCAGACTTATGTCACTAACCTGAACAACCTGATTAAAGGTACCGCGTTTGAAGGTAAATCACTGGAAGAGATTATTCGCAGCTCTGAAGGTGGCGTATTCAACAACGCAGCTCAGGTCTGGAACCATACTTTCTACTGGAACTGCCTGGCACCGAACGCCGGTGGCGAACCGACTGGAAAAGTCGCTGAAGCTATCGCCGCATCTTTTGGCAGCTTTGCCGATTTCAAAGCGCAGTTTACTGATGCAGCGATCAAAAACTTTGGTTCTGGCTGGACCTGGCTGGTGAAAAACAGCGATGGCAAACTGGCTATCGTTTCAACCTCTAACGCGGGTACTCCGCTGACCACCGATGCGACTCCGCTGCTGACCGTTGATGTCTGGGAACACGCTTATTACATCGACTATCGCAATGCACGTCCTGGCTATCTGGAGCACTTCTGGGCGCTGGTGAACTGGGAATTCGTAGCGAAAAATCTCGCTGCATAATAACTGATGGCAAATGCAGCATTGCCTGAAGCGCTACGCTTATCAGGCCTACGCGGATCATCGATGTAGGTCGGATAAGGCACTCGCCGCATCCGACAAGCGCTGCATGATACGACGCCTAACGCGTCTTTTCATGTCAACGCGGATGAGTCGTTAACACCGCATCCGGCAAGATAAATCGCACGTTGTCAGCAACTGTAACGCAGAAGGTTATCCTTCTGCGTTTTTGTTTAATTAGCTGTTAGCAACGCAAACTGTTTCAGGTTGTTTTCTGGCTGACATAAACACCAGCAATAATGCCAGTCCCGCGACAATCGCTCCCATCACCGGCACAAAGCTGTATCCCAGCCCAGCGGAAATTACCGCACCACCAGCAGCTGCTCCCAGCGCATTTCCAAGATTAAAGGCACCAATATTGACTGATGAAGACAGACCCGGCGCTTCACTGGCGACACGCATCACGCGCATCTGTAACGGCGGTACGACCGCAAAGGTTGCTGCGCCCCACACCACCATGCTAATAGCTGCGCCGAACTCATTGCGGGCCAGGAACGGGATTGCCAGCATAATCACCATCAGCAGCAACAAAAAGCCTTTCAACGTGCCGTTAACTGAACGATCTGCCAGTTTGCCGCCGAGATAGTTACCGATAGAGAATCCGACACCAATCAGCACCAGCATTGCCGTGACGAACACCGGTGTTGCGTGGGTAATACTTTGCAGTACCGGAGAGATATAGGTGTAGAGAGTAAACATTGCACCAGCTCCCAGTACCGTCGTCAGCAATGCAGACAGCACCTGCGGACGCATTAATACCGCCAGCTCTTTTTTCACTTCAGGTCGTGCCCCTGCACCACCTTTAGGTAATGAGAAGAACAGACTTACCATTGAAATCACTCCCAGCCCCGCCGTTGCCAGAAATGACATCCGCCAGCCGATGGTTTCACCCAACCAGGTCGCCGCCGGCACGCCACCGATATTTGCCAGGGTTAACCCCATAAACATAGTGGCAACTGCGCTGGCCTGTTTATGTTTTGGCACCACGCTTGCGGCCACGACTGAACCCAAACCAAAAAATGCTCCGTGATTCAGGCTGGTCAAAATGCGTGAAAGCATCAGGGTCATATAATCCGGCGCGATGGCGGAAAGAACGTTGCCTAGCGTGAAAATTGCCATCAGGAAAATCAACGCACTGCGGCGGGCACGATGAGAAAGTAGAAGCGTCATCAGCGGCGCGCCCACCATTACGCCAACTGCATAGGCACTGATTAACATTCCGGCAGCGGGAATCGAGACATCCACACCGCGCGCAATGACGGGCAACAAGCCCATTGGCGAGAACTCCGTTGTCCCGATACCAAACGCGCCAATCGCCAGCGCCAGCAACGGATAGTTAATTTTCATGCCTTATCTCCACCTCTTCGCGTCATTACGCGATATTCATTAAAGTGGCGAAAGCATGACAGCAATCACAAAAAAATGAAAATAACAAAAAGAGAAAACACTTTTGCCATTTTGCTAACAAACAGGAAGGAGATGCGAGGGAGAACGCGCTCCCTCGAGAGGAAATCAGTGCAGCGCGGCAGTCAAACCCACGGCTACGATCAAACCGAGGACGATAATCGTTGTTACCAGTGAAAATTTAAGGTCGGTGCTCATCAAGTTTTCTCCTTTTTTATTACCACACAAAAAGTGATATTACGCATTTTTACACACTGTGATGAAAAAATCTCCCGTCATTTATAATGATAAGTGTTTTTACCACTTCCCCTTTTCGTCAAGATCGGCCAAAATTCCACGCTTACACTATTTGCGTACTGGCCATTGACCCCTTCCTGACGCTCCGTGTCGTTTTTCCGGCGTACCGCAACACTTTTGTTGTGCGTAAGGTGTGTAAAGGCAAACGTTTACCTTGCGATTTTGCAGGAGCTGAAGTTAGGGTCTGGAGTGAAATGGAATGGCAACAATAAAAGATGTAGCGAAACGAGCAAACGTTTCCACTACAACTGTGTCACACGTGATCAACAAAACACGTTTCGTCGCTGAAGAAACGCGCAACGCCGTGTGGGCAGCGATTAAAGAATTACACTACTCCCCTAGCGCGGTGGCGCGTAGCCTGAAGGTTAACCACACCAAGTCTATCGGTTTGCTGGCGACCAGCAGCGAAGCGGCCTATTTTGCCGAGATCATTGAAGCGGTTGAAAAAAATTGCTTCCAGAAAGGTTACACCCTGATTCTGGGTAATGCGTGGAACAATCTTGAGAAACAGCGGGCTTATCTGTCGATGATGGCGCAAAAACGCGTCGATGGTCTGCTGGTGATGTGTTCTGAGTACCCAGAGCCGTTGCTGGCGATGCTGGAAGAGTATCGCCATATCCCAATGGTGGTGATGGACTGGGGTGAAGCAAAAGCTGACTTCACCGATGCGGTCATTGATAACGCGTTTGAAGGCGGCTACATGGCCGGGCGTTATCTGATTGAACGCGGTCACCGCGAAATCGGCGTTATCCCCGGCCCGCTGGAACGTAACACTGGCGCAGGCCGCCTTGCCGGTTTTATGAAGGCGATGGAAGAAGCAATGATCAAGGTGCCGGAAAGCTGGATTGTGCAGGGTGATTTTGAACCTGAATCCGGTTATCGCGCCATGCAGCAAATCCTGTCGCAGCCGCATCGCCCTACTGCCGTCTTCTGTGGTGGCGATATCATGGCAATGGGCGCACTTTGTGCTGCTGATGAAATGGGCCTGCGCGTCCCGCAGGATGTTTCGCTGATCGGTTATGATAACGTGCGCAACGCCCGCTATTTTACGCCGGCGCTGACCACGATCCATCAGCCAAAAGACTCGCTGGGTGAAACAGCGTTCAACATGCTGTTGGATCGTATCGTCAACAAACGTGAAGAACCGCAGTCCATTGAAGTGCATCCGCGCTTGATTGAACGCCGCTCCGTGGCTGACGGCCCGTTCCGCGACTATCGTCGTTAATCACCCGTTGCGGGAGTCTCTTCCGGCTCCCGCAGCCACTCCTTATTCAGCGTCTCACTATCGCCGAGATACTCAAGCAACCAGGTTAACGCAGGCGACATATCATTTTGCTGCCATGTCAGACAACATGCCGAATCCGGAAAGGGGTTTTCCAGTTCTAATGCTACCCACTTCCCCTCATTAAGCCACGGTTTGGCGAAATGTGTTGGCACCATCCCTATGCATAATCCTGCCGAGATACAGGTTGCCGATGATTCCCAGTCAGGCACGACAAGTCTTTTTTGGTTATCCAGCAACCAGGTAATACGCTTAGGTAGCGTTCGCGAGGTGTCTTCGCGCACCAACGACGGCCAGTTGCGCAACGTATCATCGCTGAATGGACCATCCATCAACGCCAGCGGGTGGTGGCTGGCAACAACGCAACTCCAGCTTAGCATCCCCATATCCCGGAAGGCATAACGACCGCCTACCGGAATCGCGCGTGTTGCGCCAATCGCCAGTTCCACGCGCCCGTCGGAAAGCGCATCCCAGACACCGTTGAACACTTCCTGAAAGACAAGAAGTTCGACATCATCAAAATGGCGATAAAAATCAACGATCATCTGCCGTGTACGTTCTGGCCTGACAATATTATCCACTGCGATAGCTAACTGACCGCGCCAGCCGTTCGCTATCTGCTGACATTGCTGGCGGGTGATCTGCATTTTTTTGACAACAGAGCGCCCTTCTTTGAGAAACCACGCTCCAGCAGCGGTCAGCTCCACATCACGGTGCCGTCGTTCAAAGAGCGGCACCGCCAGCCACTCTTCCAGCTGACGCACGGTATAGCTGACCGCAGAAGGAACGCGATGCAGCTCCTGTGCCGCAGCGCTAAAACTACCATTACGCGCTACCGCATCAACAACTTCGAGTGAATATTCTGACCACATAGTCTGCCTACAAAATTTTTGAAACCAGTCATCAAATATTACCGTTTCACAACACTAATTTCACTCCCTACACTTTGCGGCGGTGTTTAATTGAGAGATTTAGAGAATATACATGCAACCTGGGAAAAGATTTTTAGTCTGGCTGGCGGGTTTGAGCGTACTCGGTTTTCTGGCAACCGATATGTATCTGCCTGCTTTCGCCGCCATACAGGCCGACCTGCAAACGCCTGCGTCTGCTGTCAGTGCCAGCCTTAGTCTGTTCCTTGCCGGTTTTGCCGCAGCCCAGCTTCTGTGGGGGCCACTCTCCGACCGTTATGGTCGTAAACCGGTGTTATTAATCGGCCTGACAATTTTTGCGTTAGGTAGTCTGGGGATGCTGTGGGTAGAAAACGCCGCTACGCTGCTGGTATTGCGTTTTGTACAGGCTGTGGGGGTCTGCGCCGCGGCGGTTATCTGGCAAGCGTTAGTGACGGATTATTATCCTTCACAGAAAGTCAACCGTATTTTTGCGACCATCATGCCGCTGGTGGGTCTGTCTCCGGCACTTGCTCCCCTGTTAGGAAGCTGGCTGCTGGTCCATTTTTCCTGGCAGGCGATTTTCGCCACCCTGTTTGCCATTACCGTGGTGCTGATTCTGCCTATTTTCTGGCTCAAACCCACGACGAAGGCCCGTAACAATAGTCAGGATGGTCTGACCTTTACCGACCTGCTACGTTCTAAAACCTATCGCGGCAACGTGCTGATATATGCGGCCTGTTCAGCCAGTTTTTTTGCATGGCTGACCGGTTCACCGTTCATCCTTAGTGAAATGGGCTACAGCCCGGCAGTTATTGGTTTAAGTTATGTCCCGCAAACTATCGCGTTTCTGATTGGTGGTTATGGCTGTCGCGCCGCACTGCAGAAATGGCAAGGCAAGCAGTTATTACCGTGGTTGCTGGTGCTGTTTGCTGTCAGCGTCATTGCGACCTGGGCTGCAGGCTTCATTAGCCATGTGTCGCTGGTCGAAATCCTGATCCCATTCTGTGTGATGGCGATTGCCAATGGCGCGATCTACCCTATTGTTGTCGCCCAGGCGCTGCGTCCCTTCCCACACGCAACTGGTCGCGCCGCAGCTTTGCAGAACACTCTACAACTGGGTCTGTGCTTCCTCGCAAGTCTGGTAGTTTCCTGGCTGATCAGTATCAGCACGCCATTGCTCACCACCACCAGCGTGATGTTATCAACAGTAGTGCTGGTCGCGCTGGGTTACATGATGCAACGTTGTGAAGAAGTTGGCTGCCAGAATCATGGCAATGCCGAAGTCGCTCATAGCGAATCACACTGATCTATATCGATATACTTAGGCTGCTAACAAAATTTTGTTGTATGATTGAAATTAGCGGCCTATACTAATTTCGAGTTGTTAAAGCTACGATAAATATTATGTTTTTACGGGGACAGGATCGTTCCCGACTCACTATGGATGGTCATTTCGGCAAGGGTTCCTCCTTTCCCTCTGTTCTACGTCGGATTATAGACTCGCGGTTTTTTCTGCGAGATTTCTCACAAAGCCCAAAAAGCGTCTACGCTGTTTTAAGGTTCTGATCACCGACCAGTGATGGAGAAACTATGAGTTCATCGTGTATAGAAGAAGTCAGCGTACCGGATGACAACTGGTACCGTATCGCCAACGAATTACTTAGCCGTGCCGGTATAGCCATTAACGGTTCTGCCCCGGCGGATATTCGTGTGAAAAACCCCGATTTTTTTAAACGCGTTCTGCAAGAAGGCTCTTTGGGGTTAGGCGAAAGTTATATGGATGGCTGGTGGGAATGTGACCGACTGGATATGTTTTTTAGCAAAGTCTTACGCGCAGGTCTCGAGAACCAACTCCCCCATCATTTCAAAGACACGCTGCGTATTGCCGGCGCTCGTCTCTTCAATCTGCAGAGTAAAAAACGTGCCTGGATAGTCGGCAAAGAGCATTACGATTTGGGTAATGACTTGTTCAGCCGCATGCTTGATCCCTTCATGCAATATTCCTGCGCTTACTGGAAAGATGCCGATAATCTGGAATCTGCCCAGCAGGCGAAGCTCAAAATGATTTGTGAAAAATTGCAGTTAAAACCAGGGATGCGCGTACTGGATATTGGCTGCGGCTGGGGCGGACTGGCACACTACATGGCATCTAATTATGACGTAAGCGTGGTGGGCGTCACCATTTCTGCCGAACAGCAAAAAATGGCTCAGGAACGCTGTGAAGGCCTGGATGTCACCATTTTGCTGCAAGATTATCGTGACCTGAACGACCAGTTTGATCGTATTGTTTCTGTGGGGATGTTCGAGCACGTCGGACCGAAAAATTACGATACCTATTTTGCGGTGGTGGATCGTAATTTGAAACCGGAAGGCATATTCCTGCTCCATACTATCGGTTCGAAAAAAACCGATCTGAATGTTGATCCCTGGATTAACAAATATATTTTTCCGAACGGTTGCCTGCCCTCTGTACGCCAGATTGCTCAATCCAGCGAACCCCACTTTGTGATGGAAGACTGGCATAACTTCGGTGCTGATTACGATACTACGTTGATGGCGTGGTATGAACGATTCCTCGCCGCATGGCCAGAAATTGCGGATAACTACAGTGAACGCTTTAAACGAATGTTTACCTATTATCTGAATGCCTGTGCAGGTGCTTTCCGCGCCCGTGATATTCAGCTCTGGCAGGTCGTGTTCTCACGCGGTGTTGAAAACGGCCTTCGAGTGGCTCGCTAAAGGCTATTCTATCGCCCCCTCTCCGGGGGCGATTTCAGATCAGGCTTCTGTACCTGGTTGATTCATGGCATTTTCTCGTGCCGCCAGCACACGTTCTACCGTATCTACCACTGCCTGAGTTTGTGGATCGATTTCAATGTTGACGCGTGCGCCAAGTTTTTTCTTCCCAAGAGTCGTGCGTTCCAGTGTTTCCGGAATTAAATGGACGCAAAAACGCGTTGGCGTGACTTCGCCGACGGTCAGGCTAATACCGTCGATGCCAATAAATCCTTTGTACAGAATATATTTCATCAACTGACTATCCTGGACTTTAAACCAGATCTGGCGATTATTTTCCGAGGTTAATATTTTCGCCACTTCAGCGGTGGTCATAATATGACCTGACATTAAGTGTCCGCCAATTTCATCACTGAATTTCGCCGCACGCTCAACGTTTACCCAATCCCCCACTTTTAAATCGCCAAGATTGGTAATGCGTAACGTTTCTTTCATCAGGTCAAAACTGACATGGTTGCCGTTAATTTCCGTCACGGTCAGGCAGCAACCGTTATGCGCCACGGACGCACCGGTTTCCAGGCCGTCCAGCATGTGGTCGGGTAACTCCACCACATGCGTACGAAAATTTGGTTTCTCGTCAATCGACACCAGTTTTGCGGTGCCCTGTACAATCCCCGTAAACATACTTACAACTCCTGAAATCAGTTAAGACATTCTGTTCAGCACAATAGCAGGTGGCAAACGCCCTTACCAGTGAAGGGGTAAGAATGACTATTTTTTCACTGGAGAATTAATAAATCCTCGCTACAATAGACTGAATTTCCCCTGCTTCTTCTTTTTGCTGCCCATTCAGGCGGCTTTTTAGTCTCTCATATAACTACAAATAAAAGGTGTTCACGTGCAGAAGTATATCAGTGAAGCGCGTCTGTTATTAGCATTAGCAATCCCGGTGATTCTCGCGCAAATCGCCCAAACTGCGATGGGTTTTGTCGATACCGTGATGGCGGGCGGCTATAGTGCCACCGACATGGCGGCGGTCGCTATCGGTACTTCTATCTGGCTTCCGGCGATCCTCTTTGGTCACGGACTGCTGCTGGCATTAACGCCGGTTATCGCGCAATTAAATGGTTCTGGTCGACGTGAGCGCATTGCGCATCAGGTGCGACAAGGTTTCTGGCTGGCAGGTTTTGTTTCCGTTCTCATTATGCTGGTGCTGTGGAATGCAGGTTACATTATCCGCTCCATGGAAAACATCGATCCGGCTCTGGCGGAGAAAGCCGTGGGTTATCTGCGTGCGTTGCTGTGGGGCGCGCCGGGATATCTGTTCTTCCAGGTTGCCCGTAACCAATGTGAAGGTCTGGCAAAAACCAAGCCGGGTATGGTAATGGGCTTTATCGGCCTGCTGGTGAACATTCCGGTGAACTATATCTTTATTTATGGTCATTTCGGTATGCCTGAGCTCGGTGGCGTTGGTTGTGGCGTGGCTACTGCGGCGGTGTATTGGGTCATGTTCCTTGCCATGGTTTCTTACATTAAACGCGCCCGCTCCATGCGCGATATTCGTAACGAAAAAGGCACCGCGAAACCCGATCCTGCGGTTATGAAACGACTGATTCAACTCGGTTTGCCGATTGCGCTGGCACTATTCTTTGAAGTGACACTGTTTGCCGTCGTGGCTCTGTTAGTGTCTCCGCTCGGTATTGTTGATGTCGCAGGACACCAGATTGCCCTGAACTTTAGTTCACTGATGTTTGTGCTTCCAATGTCGCTGGCGGCAGCGGTAACTATCCGCGTAGGTTATCGTCTGGGTCAGGGCTCAACGCTGGATGCGCAAACCGCTGCGCGGACCGGGCTTATGGTGGGTGTCTGTATGGCAACCCTGACGGCCATATTCACGGTTTCACTGCGGGAGCAAATCGCCCTGTTGTACAACGACAATCCCGAGGTTGTAACGCTGGCTGCGCATTTGATGTTGCTGGCGGCGGTATATCAGATTTCTGACTCGATCCAGGTGATTGGCAGTGGGATTTTGCGTGGTTATAAAGATACGCGTTCCATTTTCTATATTACCTTTACGGCTTACTGGGTGCTGGGCTTGCCAAGCGGCTATATTCTGGCACTGACCGATCTGGTCGTTGAACCTATGGGGCCAGCAGGCTTCTGGATAGGCTTTATTATTGGCCTGACGTCGGCAGCCATTATGATGATGCTGCGTATGCGGTTCCTGCAACGTCTGCCGTCAGCCATCATTCTGCAACGAGCGTCCCGCTAATAAAGACAAGGCGCAACCTTCACGGGTTGCGCCTGTGTTTTTACGCAGGCTGGAGCGTTGCGCCAATCCCGTCTTCGTCTGGCTGTAGTTTCAGTGCGTTACACAGAGTTTGCCGACTGGCATCTGTTATCTCAACGCGTATATCCCCGGTAACTTCCCCTTTCACATTGATGAAGTCAGGTGAAATTTCTTTCGCACTGGTTTGCAGGCAAATCGCTCCCTCTCCGCGCAGGCGTTTCACTTTCAGTTGCACATGCGTTGCCGCACCAGTGATCAGCCACAGTTTTCCGCCATTCAGATTGATGTTACCAACAATGAAAGTGACACTGTCACCTTTTACCGTACTGCCGTCGAGAATCAACACACCGCCCTGCTGTACAGTAATCGTTGATTGTTGCAGCTCTGCGCCATAACCAATAATCATTGAAGCGCCGTCCAGTAATGCAACACTCCCGGTCAGTTCAACCGGTGCGCGATCTTCCTCTACGACAAAATTTTCGTCCGCGCTGGTGGGTGACAACAGGATCACTGTTCCACCTTGTATTACCGCATTTTCCAGCGTACCGGCATGCACTTCAGCCCGACCACCCACATTCACGGACAGGTTTTGCGTCTTACCGGAACTGTAGAGCTGAAGGCCATCCGTCCCCAGACGATAAATGGATCCATTCTCAACAATAGTGTCAGAGTCTTCACCACCGAGATTATTCATGGTGCCACCAGCAAGCAACGTATCACTGGCTTTCCCGGCCAGCATAAAAACGCCGCCCTGATTAATCTCACAATTGCTGGCTTCCCCACCTGGATACACCAACAATTCACCACCTTCATCTACCACAACCGCTGAGGTTGTCCCATTGACCAACAGGCCGCCCTCTTGATCGAGAATGATTTTTTCCGCGCGATGTCCTTCCAGTACACGCAGGTTACCGCCATTTTCCAGCAACAAACCGCAGGCATAACCCTGATCAACGCTGAATTCACCTTCGGGATGGCGGCCATTAACCGTAGCGAGCGTAGAGAGACTAATTGCGCCTCCCTCGGACTGAACAACATCTGTGGCAATGGCACCGTCGCTGACCGATAGCGTGCCATTGTTACCGTACTGTGTGCATTTGACGATCCCACCGGTTGCAACTTTCAACCAGCCGGTCCCCGTGACCACGGTATTTTCAGCTCTTCCGCCAGCCTCAACAATTAACTCGCCTTCAGTAAGTTGAGTCGCGCCAATGACCTCGCCGGTCTTAACAATTTGCACGTTCCCGTCGCTCATCAAGTTTTTCGCATCAGATCCCATGATTTATTCCTTTGCTGCATCTGTGTGCCTTTATTGCTACCTAAGTGTAAAGGCTACGGAGGATTTATCCACGACAGATTTGAGATGGTGGCAAACAACTCTGTTTAAACTCTGATACACGAATTATTGGGTTGTATCAGATGTAAATGCGATCCTGAATAAAAATCGCCCTTGCAAATCAACAAAATATAGCCAATTTGCTTAAAAGCTCTGCAAACGGTCGAAATAGCGCAGAAAATTACGTTTTGCCTCTTGCCACCTTCCCACTCTGCCGCTAATATTCGTCCCCGTTGTCACCTACAACGTTGCGTTCATAGCTCAGTTGGTTAGAGCACCACCTTGACATGGTGGGGGTCGTTGGTTCGAGTCCAATTGAACGCACCATCCTGCGTCCGTAGCTCAGTTGGTTAGAGCACCACCTTGACATGGTGGGGGTCGGTGGTTCGAGTCCACTCGGACGCACCAGATTTTCTTAATCTGGTCTTCTCCTTTTTCCCTCTGTTTCTTCTCTGTATCCAATACGTTAAAAGATTTACACTGTCTTCGTATGCGTTATCAGAAGGAGAATCGCTATGGCAACTTTGTTACAACTTCATTTTTCTTTCAATGGCCCATTTGGCGACACAATGGCTGAGCAGCTTAAACCGCTTGCTGAGTCGATTAATCAGGAACCTGGTTTTCTGTGGAAGGTATGGACCGAAAGTGAAAAGAACCACGAAGCCGGTGGGATCTACCTTTTCACTGATGAAAAAAGCGCCCTTGCCTATCTGGAAAAACACACTGCCCGACTGAAAAATCTCGGCGTTGAGGAAGTTGTCGCCAAAGTTTTCAATGTCAATGAGCCACTGAGTCAAATCAATCAGGCAAAACTCGCCTGACAGAATTTAATCAAGGGCGGTTAGCGCCCTTTTCATCCCTGTCTGAAATTTCTCAAATTCTAAAAATTTCAACCAAACTTATCTGATAACACTAAATTCGAAAGAATGCGTACAGGTAAGTAACAATGAAAAAAATTGCTATTGTGGGTGCCGGGCCTACGGGGATCTACACCTTATTCTCGCTTCTACAGCAACAAACTCCACTTTCTATTTCTATCTTCGAGCAGGCTGACGAGGCCGGTGTCGGGATGCCATACAGTGATGAGGAAAACTCAAAAATGATGCTGGCAAATATTGCCAGTATTGAAATACCGCCGATTTATTGTACGTATCTCGAATGGCTACAAAAGCAAGAAGCCAGCCATCTCCAGCGTTATGGCGTTAAAAAAGAAACCTTGCACGATCGTCAGTTTTTACCGCGAATTCTGCTGGGCGAATATTTCCGCGATCAATTTTTACGATTAGTAGACCAGGCACGAAAGCAAAAATTTGCAGTGGCTGTTTATGAATCATGCCAGGTTACCGATCTGCAAATTACAAATGCTGGCGTCATGCTCGCTACAAATCAGGATTTACCCAGCGAGACGTTTGATTTAGCGGTGATTGCCACGGGTCACGTCTGGCCTGATGAAGAAGAAGCAACCCGAACGTATTTTCCCAGCCCGTGGTCAGGCCTGATGGAAGCAAAGGTCGATGCGTGTAACGTGGGTATTATGGGAACATCCTTGAGCGGACTGGATGCGGCAATGGCAGTGGCTATTCAGCATGGTTCGTTCATTGAAGATGATAAACAACACGTCGTTTTTCACCGCGATAACGCAAGTGAAAAGCTAAATATCACGTTGATGTCGCGCACGGGTATTTTACCCGAAGCCGATTTCTATTGCCCTATTCCCTACGAGCCCTTACACATCGTCACCGATCAGGCATTAAATGCTGAGATTCAAAAAGGCGAAGAGGGCCTTTTGGATCGGGTATTTAGATTGATAGTAGAGGAAATCAAGTTTGCTGATCCAGACTGGAGTCAACGCATAGCCTTAGAGAGCCTGAATGTCGATTCCTTTGCTCAAGCCTGGTTTGCCGAGCGCAAACAACGCGACCCATTTGACTGGGCAGAAAAAAATCTCCAGGAAGTCGAACGCAATAAACGAGAAAAACATACTGTTCCCTGGCGTTATGTCATTCTGCGCCTGCATGAAGCCGTACAGGAAATTGTTCCACATCTGAATGAACACGACCATAAACGGTTCAGTAAAGGCCTTGCCCGGGTTTTCATCGATAATTATGCGGCAATCCCTTCAGAGTCTATTCGTCGCCTACTTGCCTTACGTGAAGCGGGAATCATTCATATTCTCGCCCTCGGTGAAGACTACAAAATGGAAATTAATGAGTCGCGCACCGTCCTGAAAACGGAAGACAACAGCTACTCGTTTGACGTTTTTATCGATGCCCGCGGGCAGCGTCCGCTTAAAGTGAAAGATATTCCTTTCCATGGACTACGCGAACAATTACAGAAAACAGGGGATGAAATCCCTGATGTTGGTGAAGATTATACGTTACAGCAACCCGAAGATATTCGTGGGCGCGTAGCGTTCGGCGCGTTGCCCTGGTTAATGCACGACCAGCCTTTCGTTCAGGGACTTACGGCATGTGCAGAAATTGGTGAGGCGATGGCTCGGGCGGTCGTAAAACCTGCCTCCCGTGCACGTCGGCGTCTTTCGTTTGATTAAAGGTAAAGCTATCAGCACTCAACAAACTGATGCTGTTCATTAAGACGATAGCGGACTCCGGCTCGAATATTGTTTTCACCTTCAATGGCGACGGCGAAGCGAACTCTTTCGCCGTCATGATATACCAGTGCAGCGCTTCCTCCTGGCCCGAGAATAATTGAGTCGACCACGCCCGTGCTCACTACCGTTGAATTTTCACCGCTGGCAATGATGTGTACATTGTCGCCACTGTTGGCAATTCTGGCGTTTGCGCCAAAGCTGGCGATTTGCACCAGGTCACCATTACTGGCGACATGACATCGTTCACCCAATGTACAAACGCGTACTCGCATTCCGGTATTCGCAATCCGACTGCTATCTCCAGCGCTGCTTATCCGCGAAGAATTACCGGTTACAGCAACCCGTGCGCGTTCACCGGAGCTGCCAATGTGACTGTTAAAGCCGACACTTCCAATCCGCACGCTATAACCCATACTGGCAATTTGCGCGGCATACCCAGCGGTTGCGATTCTGGCGTTATCCTCACAACAGCCGATGCGAGCATGATCGTCGCTGCGGGCAAACTGACTGCAAAATGGTCTCTCTCCGGGGTCTGTGGCCAGTTTTTGCATAGAGGAAACTTCCTGATGCGCGAAGTTTTCATCCGCCAGCCATTTTTTCCACGCATACTCAACCAGACTCTCCGCCCAGTCCGTATATCCTTCCTCAATCAGTGCATGATGAATATCGGCATAACTACCGCCGCGTGGGAAATGGCGCAGGAACCAGCGATACATCACCGCTCCGATACGCCATTCTCGCAGGTCTGCTTGTGTAATGATCATTCGTTAGTGCCGGTGATAGCCATCGACCATGCTTTTAAAGGTTTCGTGTGGCGTACGCCCCGTGGTGCAAAGATAAAGATGACCGAAGATAAAAAAGAGGCTTATAAATGCCAGAGCAAAATGTGTCTGCAATAACCAGTATCTTACGCCAGGAAACACATCTCCCACGGCTTGCGGATAGAGACACAGCAGCCCCGTCAATAGTAACAACGGCAGCAATCCATACATGACACCAACATAGGCAACCTGCTGTAAGGGATTAAATTTAGACTGGGTTGTTGCCGGGAAAGGATGTTCTTCCCCCTGCATAATGCCAAACAAATAAAATCGCGTTTGTTTTGCCGCCCGCTCCAGCCAACCCTGACGACGAATGCGATAGTGGTGGCCATTACCCCCAACGGCATTGATCAGAACAAAGCCGAGCCAGCATGCCAGTAACAAAAATCCGCAAACTTCATGCACCGCAACCAGACTTTTAACCGCAGTTGCGCCCACCAGCGCAAAGTGATTTATCAGCCCACTTGCCAGCAACAATACAAAGAGTAACGCATTCGACCAGTGCCATAATCTGACCGCTTTGCTGTAAAGATAAATCTTCTCACCATGATCGGTGGCTGATTTCTTCACGCCACGAGCACGAAGCAAGGCGTGCAGCCCCAGCACCAACCACATCCCAACCAGCAATACTCCGGCAATGATCAACCACACCGGCCAAAATTCGGGAGTGAACTGTGGCACATAGTTCGCTAACTGGCTCTGAAACTGTTCAGCATGTTGCGACGGGTTCATACATTTTCCTTTTTAATCAAATGTTGACCGAACCGGCGATACAGATGCGGTTTCCCGGCACCAGGTAGCTGATATTGATAGTATTTATTATCCTGCAACCACGCCTGAATTTCTGGGCTATCTTCGCGACCAAAGATCAATGCGTGTTCCGGGCAGGCGCTGACGCAAATGGGCGGAAAGCCTTTTGCCAGCCGGGACTCAGCGCAGAAATCACATTTATCTGCCACTTTAGTGACAGGGTTAAGGTAGCGAACCTGGTACGGACAAGCGCCAATGCAATAACTGCAGCCGATGCACTGCGATTTTTCTACCCGCACGATCCCCTGCTCATCACGCCACGATGCCCCCGTCGGGCAAACGTCGATGCACGGAGCATCTTCGCAGTGCTGACATGACTGGCGAAAAAAGTGATACTGCGTTTCGTTGTCGTTATCGGTGACTGGAATGTGTGCTATCGATAAACGGCTTCCCTGAGCGGGGACGTGGTTAGTTTTACGGCATGCGCGGGCGCAAATATTACAGCCATTGCACCGTGACTCGTCATGAATCATGGCATACCGAACTTCCTTTTCTTGCCTCGTGTTCGCTAACAGAGAAGACGCAGAACCAGTAAAAAAGATTACTGTTCCCATCCCCAGAACAAATTTGCGTCGAGTGAAGGACATCTGATTATCCCCTAATGCAGTGGCTGCAACTGTCCACCCTATCCATGACATCTCCCTGAAATTTCAGGGGTTCTGAAACTGCTCTACCTCGAACCATTCGCATAAGCCATAAGCCTTGCCATAGGTCATAAATCGCTCGCTAAACAAGTACAACACCGCCGTCGATGACTCCACCTGCCGTATATCGGCATATTCAGGTGCAACATCCATCGCGGCGATCGCGGCTTCAATCTGCGCTTCCTGGAAGTAATATGGCGCTTGCATCAGCATGGCGACTTTGTAAGGACGAGGATACGTCTGGCACTCAAAACGAACGGCGTGTGCAATGGCGCGACAAATGTCCTGCTCCACAACTTGCAAAGACATCGCCGCGTAGTTTTCACTCATGGCCTGCGTTGAGTAATAGTAATCATCCTTGCTTCCCGTCAAACAAGCGATATCCGCGTAGTCTCCGTTCTGCTTAATGCTTTCCAGCAAAACTGACAGTTCCTCTTCTGCAACCAAATAGGGTGGCGAGAGAAACACGGCGCGCGCCACCAGCTGCCCAGCCGCAGAATGCTGGCGAATGAACTCAGCCAGGATTTCAGCAGGTTCTGGTTCGGTTACCGTATCAACGGGGTGACGCATCCCCTGCAACCATTGCCGCTTCGCCTCGTCAACTTCGCTGACTTTCGCTAACGGCAATTCATCCTGATGGTTCATCTTACCCATTCCTTACGCAGGCAGTAGATTGTGTGCTGCCAGATCGGCGGCAATATCTTCCAGCCCCAGACGCTGCAATGTTTCGCGGGTTGGACAACCAAGCTGTGGGTCCCAGCCCATTTCTTTGTAGAACATCGTGAGCGAAGCATGCATATCGTCACGATCCATTTTGTCAGTACCTTCAGTAAAGACCGGGATCTGCGGATCCTTGTCGAATACCCAGGAACAGATAAGATCGTGTTCATTACGCATATCTTTGGTTTGCATCAGTTTTACCGTGTAGGCACGATGCAACGTAAAAATACGCTCTGCAGCTAAATCTAATTTTTCCTGAGTCATCTCTTCGCCGGTGATCGCTTTGAAGAATTTGGCTTCAAGCGCCAGATCGCCCCGGTAATTACGGCTTTTCAGCGGCGAAACGGTCATTGGCCAGACCCAGTTGCACAGGGTGACGGCGTTATGCAAACAGACCCGCAACAGCGACCACTTTGCATATTTAATTTTTGCGTCATTGATTGGCGTGTAGTTTTTGGTTTCATCGTAAGCATCTTCAGAACCAAAAAGTTCTTTCGCCACTTCACGTTGCAGTTTCAATGGCAAGCCGGAACCAATAAAGTTGATATGGGTATGCGTCATGCAGTCACGGTTGAACATACAGTTAACAATGGAACCGACCTGCGCTGACGCTTCATTGGCATGGTGAACCGGATAGCCAAACGGCGACCAGAGTTTATTTTTCGCGTAGCCCCAGTACTCTTCACCCAAATTCCAGCGTTCTGCGATGGCATATGAACCATCAGCCAGGTGACTCAGCTCACCCACACGATGCGCCAGACGGTAGTAAAAATCTTTAATGAAGTTAACGTCACCCGCTTCCAGTTGATCCCAGCGAATTTCTGCATACTCTTCAGCTGGCAGAACACGCTTGAACACACCTTTGCTGTAACAATAAGTAAAGTCGCGATGCAACTGCCCGTAGTTACACCATAGGCCGTAGTCATCGAACAAATTCAGACCCACCAGGTTACCAATCACACGACCATCGTCTTTATCTTCAAAATCTTTCGGCCCGTTCGGGAAGATGGTGGTATGGACAAAGTTTGCTACACAAGTGTTACCACCTGTGCTGGGCACGCCAAACTCTTTCACCCGAGGAATATTCATTTGGGTCATACAACGGATCGGGCAAGAGTGGCAGCCGCTCATTTTTACTGTGTATTTCTCTGCCGCCGGTCCTAAGTCAAAAACGGATTTATAGGTACGAAAGCCGACCGTATTCTGATTGCCTGGCGGAATTTCACCCGTTTCAATCGGACCACCTTCAGCCGCGCCCCAAAACAGCCCTTTACGTGCTGTCCAGCGTGACTTGGGATCTGAATACTCTGCCCACGATTGTGGCGTACTTGGCACGACATGGTTGTTATTCGCACCAATAAGTTCAGTCATCATGTAATCATTGAGACGCTTCATCTCCTGACGATCGGCAATGTTGACCCCTTTCGTCCCTTCAACCGCAATCGCTTTCAGGTTTTTCGAACCCATTATTGCGCCAGTTCCCGCACCGCCGCTGTGGTTACGGCTATTCAACATGCCAGAGAGAGGAACAAGGTTTTCCCCAGCCTGACCAATAGCCGCCACACAGGTTTCCGGACTGGTCAATCGACAAATTTCTTCCGTCGTTGCGCGCGTCCCTTTTCCCCATAAGAAATCGGCTTTTTCCAGGCTAACTTTGTCATCTTTAATCTTCAGCCATACCGGTGATTTCGCCTTCCCTTCGATAATAATGACGTCGTATCCAGCGAATTTCATTTGCGCTGCAAAAAAGCCACCCATATGGGCATCGACGACTAAATTTCCTTTGGTAAAAGTAGAAAGTGAGGTGATATTTACGCGAGAACTACAGGGGGCACCAGATCCAGTTAATGGGCCGGTAGCAAAGACTAATTTATTCGCTTCATCGAAAGGTTTCGTGCCTGGCGGTACTTCGTCATACATAATTTTGTAGCCGAAGCCCATGCCACCGACAAAACTTTTAAACTTACTGGAATCTTCGAGGGTAATATTTCCTGTCGTGAGATTGACTCTTAATATATTACCTGTCCAACCGTTAGCCATGATTTTTTCCTTTGCAAGATTCACACAGTAATATCTTTCCACTCGATAATTTTTAACGCCCCTGTTGGGCAGGCGTTTGCGCATTCACCGCATAACACACATTTCGAGGATTTTTTACTTTCGGTATTTACGGTGGCCATCATCCACGGGCATGCCGTAGTACAGGCGCTACAGCCAATACAGCGTTTATGATCGACGGTAATACAGCCTTCTTTCTGCTGCCAGGTAATCGCACCAATCGGGCAGACGTTCATGCATTGCGGCTCTTTGCATTGACGGCAGGTGTCCGCGGTATAGTTGAGATCGCCATACAGGCCGCCGCCAGAGCCAACCCCGTTGTCGCCAAAGAAATAATTGCGATGGATTTTGATACGGGAGAAGAATGTCCCTACTGAGCCATCGTTGAAGTTGGTACAAGAGATTTCACAGCGGTGGCAACCCGTGCATCGCGCTCGCTGGGTCACCAGCACCCCTTTGGGGGTATTTATCAACCCTACTGTGCCGCTATCAATATCTTCCTGTTTGCAACCCAAAAGTGACAGTAACGCAGGGGCAATTGTTAGACCAGCAAGGCCTTTTCCTGATATACGCAAGAATTCTAATCGCGTTAAGCCAATATCTAATAGTGGACGATCAACCGGGTTCATTTATTTCGCATCCTCTTCGCAAACACAGTGCTGACAATTCAGCAGCCTGATATTAAGCATTCAACTAATACGCTGCTGACTCTGTCCCCAACACCAGATATTTTCCCTAACCCGATAGTGTATGAGAAAAGATTAACGCCGATAAACTAATCCTTTATGGTTAGGAGAAAAAATAATGTGATTATTCTGAGCCCTTAACATTGATCGTTATCAATTAAAATTACAAAGCAAGAAATTATAAGTGAACTGATATTTATTATCATTTGAAATAAATTTAACTTAAGCGACAATTATTTGTGACTTTCATTGCAGAAAATAAAAATAACATTATCGCTATAAATTAAAATACATACCGAAATTCGGGTAATGACTCCAACTTATTGATAGTGTTTTATGTTCAGATAATGCCCGATGAC